>Ga0268299_1000253_pt1 | contig 201425 bp, 156 predicted proteins | sample NOBtaG_FD_193484 | JGI IMG/M metagenome (GOLD analysis project Ga0268299, IMG submission 193484) | Activated sludge microbial communities from bioreactor in Nijmegen, Gelderland, Netherland - NOB reactor | ecosystem: Engineered > Bioreactor > Aerobic > Activated sludge | place: Netherlands... | reverse complement strand
AGGGGTGCACGGGTGCAGAGGTGCAGGGTGCAGGGTGCAGGGTGCAGGGTGCGGTTACTCGTAGCGGAGGGCCAGGATCGGGTCGATCCGGCTGGCGCGGCGGGCGGGAATCAGGCCGGCGGCGGCGGACACCAGGGCCAGGGTGAGCGTGGTGGCGACGGCCATCCAGGGGTCGTTGGGTTCGATGCCGTAGAGCTGCGACGACACGTAGCGCCCGAGCGCCAGGGCTGCGGGCAGGCCTACGGCGAGGCCGATGCCGAGTAGCACCAGCACCTCCTGCATCACCAGCCAGATCACACCGCCCGGCTCGGCGCCGAGCGCGAGACGCAGCCCGATCTCCTTGCTGCGCCGCGTCACGACGAACGCCATCACGCCGTAGAGGCCGATCGAGGCGAGCACCGTGGCCAGCAGCCCGAAGCCCGCCGACAGCATCGCGATCAGGCGATCGGTGAGCAGGGTCTCGTCGAGCTGCGCTTCCAGGGTCTTCATCTCGTACACCGGCATCGCGGCCGACAGCGCCCGCACCTCGTTGCGGATCAGGTTGTAGGCGCTCGATGAGGCGGTCGTCGTTCGCAGATAGAACGCGGCGCTGTTGCGGCCCCAGTTCGGGATGAACACCTGCCGCCGCACGCCCTCGCGCGGCCCCTCGTAAAGCGAATTCTCGGCAACGCCCACGATCTCGATGGAGAGCTTCGTCTCGGGGCCCGAGCCGAAGCCGACATGGCGGCCAATCGCGCTCTGTCCGGGGAAGAAGTGCTCCGCGAATCGCCGGTTGACGATCGCCGCCGTGGCTTCGCGCTTCGCGTCTGACGGGCGGAAGTCCCGTCCCTCCAGCAGCCGGATCCCCATCGTCTCGAAGTAGCCGGGCGACAGCGAGTTCATGAACGCCTGCATGTCCTCGCCGTCCTTCGCCTGATGGCCTTCCACGCTCATCGTGCTGTCCCACTCGTCGCCGGCCAGGATGGCCACGCCCGCGAGCCCGGCCGACTTCACACCGGGCGCACCGCGCAGGCGGTCCAGCAGCTGCTGGTAGAAGTTCACGGTCTGCTGGTCGTCGTAGCCGCTCAGGGCCGGCGCCAGGCGGAACGTCACCAGGTTGTCGAGCTGCACGCCCGTCTCGGTGGTGCGGAGGTTGTCGAGGCTGCGCACGAAAAGGCCGGCGCCGAAGAGCAGCAGGAAGCTCAGCGCCACCTGGGCCGCGACCAGGCCCTTGCGGAGGAACAGGTGTCCGCCTGCACCGGCCACGGCGCCGACGGTGTCCTTGAGCGTGGACCATGTGTCCGGGCGGCTCGCCCGCAGGGCGGGCAGCAACCCGAAGACGACGCCAGTGACCAGTGTGAGCGCGAAGGTGAAGCCCAGAATCCGCCAGTCGGGCTCGGCGCGGATGAGCAGCGGGTTGCCGTCGGTGGGTACCAGCCCGATCAGCCCGCGCGTCATCCAGACGGCGAGCAGCAGGCCGAGCGCGCCCCCGGCGAACGAGAGCAACAGGCTCTCGATCAGCAGCTGCCGCACGAGCTGCCCCCGCGAGGCTCCGAGTGACAGGCGCACGGCGATCTCGCGCTGGCGGGCGAAGGCACGCGCGATGAGCAGGTTGGCCACGTTGGCGCACGCAATCAGCAGCACCAGCCCCACCATGCCCATCAGCACCAGGAGCGGCGTGGAGAAGTCATTGCGGAGCGGCGAGTAGCCGATGGCCGCCGCCTCGACGCGCAACTGGCCCTTCATGAACTGCTCGCGGATGTACGGGGACCAGTTCTTCGCGCCCTCGAGCGTCATCTCGTGCTGGCGGATCTGCAGGAAGAGCGTCTGCAGCGGCGCCTGCGCCGACTCGACCGTGTAGCCGGGCTTCAGCCGCGCGAACACCTGCACCCAGCGCGTGCGGGGATCGTCGATCCGGACCCATTCCCACTCCGGTACGACGACGGGCTTCATCTGCAAGGGGATGCGCAGCGCGGGCGACCGGGCGGGATCGACCCCCGAGAACCCCCGCGCGGACACGCCCACGATCGTCATCGGGTAGTTGTTCACGAGGATCTTCCTGCCGACAACGGAGGGATCCCGCGCGAACCGGCGCTCCCAGTAGTCGTGGCTCAGGACGACCACGGGATGGCCGCTGTAGACCTGGTCGTCCTCCTGGGAGTTGAAGACGCGCCCGGCGGCCGGCGGCACGCCCAGCATCGTGAAGTAGTTGCCGGAGACCATCTCCGCGTCCACGCGCTCGGTCTGGTTGTCCACGCTGATGGACGTGGACACCACGCGGCGTGCGAGGACTTCGGCCAGCGGCTCCGCACGCTTCTGGTACTCCTGGTAGATCGGGTAGGAGTGCATGCGCGCGCCCATGTTGCTGCCGCTGTGCGGGCCCTGCTGGTAGAGCATCACCAGCTCGTCCGGGTTCTTCACCGGCAGCTCGCGGAGCAGCACCTGGTCGATGAGCGTGAAGATGGCGGTGTTGGCGCCGATGCCCAGCGCCAGCGACAGGATGGCAACACTCGCGAAGAGCGGACTGCGGCGCAGCCCTCGAAGCGCCAGCCGGAGGTCGTAGCTCGCCAGGGTCATGGGGGGTTGGACGAGCGTGCCCGGCGGAGGGTTGGCACACGGACAGGAGACAGGAGACAGGAGACAGGAGGCAGGAGATAGGAGATGGAGATGGAGATAGGAGATAGGAGATAGGAAGTAGGGCAGCATTTCTACCTCCTACCTCCTACCTCCTACCTCCTACTTCCTACTCACCACCCCGGCGGCTTGAAGCCGGCTGGCACGACTTCGACGACAACCACCTCGCCAACCGTGTCGGCCTGGGGCCCGGGCCGGTAGGTGGTCAGCACTGGCAGCGCCTGGGGCTGAGCGCCGCAGCTGATGCCACCGGCCACGTCCGGCCGGAAGCTGACGAACTCGACCCGATCCAACGTGCCGCCCCGCATGCGGAGGCTCCCGCCTGCCGTTTGCAGCACGAGGACCGATCCGTCCTGTGCGCACTCGATGGCGGCCAGGGTCCCGAATGCCTGCGCTTCGCCTGCCTGGGGTGGCCGCAGATCGGGGCGTCCGGTGGCGGCCGGCGCCGGCGCACCTGGCGGCGGCGCCTGCGGTGCGCTCGGGCCCTCCGGTGGGCGGGCTGCCATCGGCGCTTCGGTGCCTGCGGCGCGCGCCAGCTCCACCTGCGCTGCCATGCCGAGGTAGCTCCGGGCCGCCGTCTTGATCCGGGGCGTGCTGCCTCGCGCCACGAGCGGCCCGAGCACCTCGCGTGCCGCACGGGTATCGCCCCGCATGATGAGGATCCGCGCGAACCCGAGGATGTACTCATCCCGGCCGGGCGTCAGCTCCATGGCACGGCGCTGCAGCGTCAGCGCCTCGTCCAGGTCGTCCCGTGCGTCTGCGCGCGCCTGCGCCAGCCGGGTCAGTCCCTCCGCGAAGTTCGGGTTGAGTGTCGTCACGTCGCGCCACGCGGAGACCAGTGCCGCGGAGTCGGTCGCCCCCAGGTGCTCCAGTGCGCTTGCACGATAGAACTGCGAGAGGTAGGTGGCCCCCGGTGCCGTGGCCGCCCGCCCGAGGAGGGCCCTGGCCTCGTCGGCCTTGCCGGCGCCGGCCAGGATGTCGGCGAGCCGCGCGAGGGCCAGCGGCTGCTTGGGGTCGACGGTGATGGCGTGATCCAGGTGCGCCCGCGCATCCTCGGCCTGATCCAGGAACAGCAGGAGCTGGGCGAGCGCGGCATGCGCATCGGCTTCGGGCACGGGTGTGGCGTCGAGCCTGGCCAGCGCGCCGAGTGTTTCCGGCAACGTGCCCCGCATCGCCGTGAACACCAGGCTCCCGAGGTACTGCCGTACCTCCTGCTCGAGCGCCGGGAGAGGTGTGCCCAGCTGCTGCTCGCACGCAACCTCGAAGGGCACGCCGTTCAACAGCGCCTCGACGAACGGGCCGAAGCGCTTGCCGTATTTCCGCTCCTTCCCGAGATAGAGGAAGTGCACCAGGGCCCACGACTCTGCATAGAACGCCGAGCTCTTGTCGCGCTCGTTGTAGAAGGGGGAATCCCGATCGACTTTCGCCAGCGTCGCGAGCGGCAGGAACTCGTGGCGCAGGCGATCCAGATGATGCACCGGCACGCGGCCGATCTGCACCATCCGTCCGCTGTCCATTACTTCGAACGTGCTGTAGAACTCCGCGATGCCCTCGCTGAGCCACGGGGGCAGTGGACCGAGCGCGCGCGCGGCTGCCAGGTGCACGTACTCGTGGTAGACGAGGTTGGCGTAATCGTAGTCACGATCCGCGAGGATGCCGATGTAGTTCATCGGCCCGGGCAGGAAATACCCCGCCACGGGCGCGGGCTTGCCGTCGTAGCGCGGCTGAAACGGCTGGAAGCTCCGCTGGTCCTTGAAGACGACGACCGTGACGTCGCCGGTGTCGGCCGTGGACACCCTCGTCAGCTGCCCCAGGGCCGCGTGCAACTGCTCCATCCGCTCGGCGACACGTCGCAGCTCCCGGACCGCGACGTCACCCATGACCGTGAAGTGCGGGCTCCGCACCTGCAGCCACTTCTTCTGGGGGACGACGTCCGCCCACGCGTGCCCCTGAAGGGCGACCATGGCGACAACGAGGAGTGCCCACCCGCGCATCTGCCCCTCCGGTCTGTCTACAACATGTCGGCGGCCCGTTCCGACGCCGAACCCGAAGCGTACACGGCGATGCGGCGGGCAGGGGGCGCATGAACATGCGTGCCCCGGCGTCGGTTGGCGGTCACCGGCGGCGCGGCTTCGCGGGCCGTCGGGCCGCGGCGGCCTCGTAGGCCATCTGCATCGGCGGTCGCACGAGCGCCGGCGTCGCCCGCGCGAGGTCCACCATCGTGCAGCCCTGGCGGCCCCATGCCCCGGCCGCTGGTGTGAACACCTTCGGGTGCGCCTTCATCACCACCGCCTGCTCGTCGGGACGCAACTTCACCATGCCCGTCCGTTCGTCGGCCTGCAGGCTCGCGAAGATGCGCCCGTTGGCGCGGAAGTCCGGGTGACCCATGTGCGCCCGCTCCTCGGCGCCCGGGTGGGACAAGGCGATCTCCCGAAACTCGTCTGCGGTCATCTTCGTCCTCCACGGGCCGGCCTCCGACCGGACGCGGCCATGGATCGGAGACAATACCTCTACCTCGTGCCAAATCGCTCGCGTTCGTGGATCTGGCCCGCACTGGTGCTGGCCGCGGCCGTGGTCATGTACGTCACGCGCGTCGGCACCGAGATGGCGGACTTCGGGGTCTATCGGACGGCGGCGGTCCGTGCCCTCGACGCCGAGCCGCTCTACCGGGCCGACGATGGGCACTACCAGTTCAAGTACCTGCCGGCGTTCGCGCTGGCGATGGCTCCGTTCGCCTGGCTACCCTCGGAGGCTGCGAGGGCGGTCTGGTTCGGGCTGTCGGTGGCGCTGCTCTGGGTGTTCGTCCGGTGGTCGCTGCTGGCCCTGCCGGCACGGCACCGGTCGCTGCAGGGGCTGGCCTGGCTCACCATCCTGTTGATGGCGAAGTTCTACGCGCACGAGCTGAACCTCGGACAGTCGAACATCCTGCTCGGCGTGATCCTCGTGGGCGCGCTCCTGGCGGTTCAGCGGGATCGGCCCGGCTGGGCGGGCCTGCTGGTCGGCGCGGGCGTCTTCGTCAAGCCCTACGCGGTCATCCTGCTGCCGTGGCTGCTCCCGGCGGCGGGCGTCACGAGCGGGCTGGCGGCGGTGGCGGTCGTCGCGGCGGGCCTGGTCCTTCCGGCGGTCGTGTACGGATGGGCTGGCAACGGCGATCAACTCCTGGGCTGGTTCCGCACCGTGACCGACTCTACCGCACCCAACCTGCTGGGGGCGGACAATGTCTCCCTGGCCTCGATGTGGGCGAAGTGGATGGGTGCCGGCGCGATGGCTGCGCAGCTCGCGGTGGCGACGACGATCGTGCTGCTGGCCATCGCGACGTGGGTCATCTGGCGGCGCGCCCGTGTGTCCGGCCCGGCCTATCTCGAGTTCGGCCTGCTGATGCTCCTGGTTCCCCTCATCTCCCCGCAGGGGTGGGACTACGTGCTGCTGCTCGGGACGCCGGCGGTGGTGTGCCTGCTGGACCGTTTCGACCTCATGTCCCCGGGTTGGCGGGCCGTCACCGTTGTGGCGATGGCCTTCATGGGCCTGACGATCTACGATCTGGTTGGGCGTGCGCTCTACGCGCGGTTGATGGCCATCAACGTCGTGTCGGTGAGCGCGCTCGCCCTGTTCGTCTGCCTGGCGCACCTGCGCCGCCGGTCCCTGGCCTGATTGTCATCATGAGCGACCGCCCGTCCGACCTGACGCAACTCCCCGATCTGCACCACAAGCCCGAGCACGGTCCGGTGCGGAGCCGGCGCCCGATCTACCAGGACCTGCTGCCGCCCTGCAACCACGCCTGCCCGGCGGGGGAGCCCGTGCAGGCCTGGCTCGCCGACGCGCAGGCGGGACGCTACCGCGAGGCGTGGGAGACGCTGGTGCGCGCCAACCCGTTTCCGGCCATTCACGGACGCGTCTGCTATCACCCGTGCGAGACGTCCTGCAATCGCGACAAGCTCGATGGCGCGGTGAGCATCCACGCGGTGGAGCGCTTCCTCGGGGATCTCGCGATCGAGCAGGGCTGGCCGCTGCCGCCAGGCGCGCCGTGGTCCGGTCAGCGCGTCCTGGTGATTGGGGCCGGGCCGAGCGGGCTCTCGGCGGCGTATCACCTCCGCCGGCTGGGCCACGACGTGGTGGTCCGCGATGCCGGGCCCGTGGCCGGCGGCATGATGCACTTCGGCATCCCCGCCTATCGCCTGCCGCGGGCCATCCTCGATGCCGAGGCCCGGCGCGTGGCGGACATGGGCGTGGTCTTCGAGTTCAATCGCCGCGTCACCGACCTCGAGCGCGAATGGGCGGACGGCGAGTTCGCGGCGGTCTTCCTGGCGGTGGGCGCACACCTGTCGAAGCGCGCGGGGATCCCCGCCCGCGACGCGAGCCGCATGCTGGACGCGGTGTCCTTCCTCCGCGATGTGGAGGCCGGCACGCCGCCACGCCTCGGTCGGCGCGTGGCCGTCTATGGCGGCGGCAATACCGCGATGGACGCCGCGCGCACGGCGCTGCGGCTCGGGCACGAGCCGCTCATCATCTACCGCCGCGATCGCGCGCACATGCCGGCACACGACTTCGAGGCCGCCGAGGCGCTCGAGGAAGGGGTGAAGATCCACTGGCTGCGCGCCATCACCGGGCTGGACGAGGGCGCGCTCAAGGTGGAGGTGATGGCGCTCGACGCCGACGGCAAGCCGCGCGGCACCGGCACCTTCGAGACCATCGAGGCGGATGACCTCATCCTCGCGCTGGGCCAGGACACCGACACCGGCTTCCTGAAGGGGGTCGAGGGCGTGGTGATGCACGGCGACGGCACGGTGGAGGTGGACGCGCGCATGATGACGGGGCGCCCGGGGCTCTTCGCCGGCGGCGACATGGTGCCCGCCGAGCGCAGCGTCACCTGGGCGGTGGGGCATGGCTCGCGGGCGGCGACGCACATCGACGCCTACCTGCGCGAGACGAGCGTCGAGACGCCGGCGCGCCTGCCGATCGCCACGTTCGAGAAGCTGCACCTCTGGTTCTACACGGACGTGGCCCATCGCCCTCAGGCGCACGCGCCGCTGGACGAACGACGCCGGTCGTTCACGGAGGTCGTCGCGGGCCTCGACGAGCCCGGCGCCCGTCGCGAGGCCCAGCGCTGCCTGTCGTGCGGCACCTGCTTCGAGTGCGACGGCTGCTACGGCGCGTGCCCGGAAGACGCGGTCATCAAGCTGGGTCCGGGGCTGCGCTACGAGTTCGACTATGCTCGTTGTACCGGCTGCGCCATCTGCTTCGAGCAGTGTCCGTGCCATGCCATCTCGATGGTGCCCGAGCCCCAGGGGTCCCCGGGCGAGCCCCCCGCGCGCTGAGGCGCACCCATGTCACCAGCGAAATCCGCACTCCGCCAGGGCCCCGCCACCGCCACGCTCGACGGCAACGAAGCGTGCGCGCACGTCGCCTATCGCCTGAACGAAGTCTGCTCCATCTACCCCATCACGCCGTCCTCGACGATGGCGGAGCTGGCGGACCAGTGGGCCGGTGAACGGCGCCCGAACATCTGGGGCGACGTGCCGACGGTCATCGAGATGCAGAGCGAGGGCGGCGCGGCCGGCGCGGTCCACGGCTCGCTGCAGGGCGGCGCGCTGACCACGACGTTCACCGCGTCGCAGGGCCTGCTGCTGATGATCCCGAACATGTACAAGATTGCGGGCGAGCTCACCGCCGCGGTCTTTCACGTGGCGGCACGGGCGCTGGCATCGCACGCGCTGTCCATCTTCGGCGATCACCAGGACGTGATGGCCGTGCGAGCGACCGGTTTCTCGATGCTCTCCTCGGCGTCGGTACAGGAGGCACACGACTTCGCCGCCATCGCGCAGATGGTCACGCTCGAATCGCGCGTGCCGATGCTGCACTTCTTCGACGGCTTCCGGACGTCGCACGAGATCAACCGCATCCAGCTGCTCTCCGACGATGACCTCCGGTCGCTCATCGACGACCGTCTGGTCACCGCGCACCGGCGCCGCGCGCTCGACCCTGACCACCCGTTCATCCGCGGCACCGCGCAGAACCCGGACGTCTACTTCCAGATGCGCGAGGCCGCCAACGCGTGCTACGCGCGGGTGCCCGACGTCGTCGCCTCGGCCATGGACCGCTTCGCGGCCCTGACCGGGCGGCGCTACGGGCTCATCGAGTATCACGGCGCGCCGGATGCGGAGCGCGTGATCGTGCTGATGGGCTCCGGCGCCGGGGCCACGCGCGAGGCCGTGGACTGGCTGTCGACGCACGGCCAGAAGGTGGGCCTGCTCCAGGTGCGACTGTTCCGGCCCTTTTCGGCGGCGCACCTGCTCGCTGCGCTGCCGCCGACCGTGCGTGCCGTGGCGGTCCTCGATCGCACGAAGGAACCAGGCGCCACGGGAGAGCCGCTGTACCAGGACATCGTGACGGCACTGGCGGAGCGTGCCGCCGGAGACGGCCGGCCGTTCCCCCGCGTCGTCGGCGGGCGGTACGGCCTTTCGTCCAAGGAGTTCACGCCGGCGATGGCGCGGGCGGTCTTCGACAATCTTGCCGCGGCCGAGCCCCGCAATCACTTCACCGTCGGCATCATCGACGACGTGACGGGCACGAGCCTCACGGTGGACGAATCGTTCGCGCCGGAATCAGACGACGTGTTCCGCGCGGTGTTCTTCGGCCTGGGCGCCGACGGGACGGTGGGCGCGAACAAGAACACCATCAAGATCATCGGCGAGGACCCGGCCGTGCACGTGCAGGCGTACTTCGTCTACGACTCGAAGAAGTCGGGGTCGATGACGGTGTCGCACCTGCGATTCGGGCCCGAGCCGATTCGATCCACCTACCTCGTCACGTCGGCGCAGTTCATCGGGTGCCACCAGTTCGCGTTCATCGAGAAGATCGACGTGCTGGGGCTCGCCGCGCGGCGGGCGACGCTGCTGCTCAACAGCCCGTTCGGCCCCGCGGAGGTCTGGGATCGCCTGCCGCGTCGCGTGCAGGAGCAGATCATCGAGAAGCAGATCCGGCTCTGGGTGATCGATGCGGACCACGTCGCGCGGGAGGCCGGGCTCGGCTCGCGCGCGAACACCGTGTTGCAGACGTGCTTCTTCGCGGTGTCCGGCGTGCTGCCGCGCGGCCAGGCGATCGACAAGATCAAGGCGTCGATCGAGAAGACCTACAAGCGGAAGGGCAAGGAGGTCGTCCGCAAGAACTTCGAGGCGGTGGACCGGACGCTGGCGGCGCTCGACGAAGTGCAGGTGCCACGCCAGGCCGACGGCCGCCGGACGATGCTGCCGATCGTGGCCGCTGGCGCGCCGGCGTTCGTACGGGACGTCGTTGCCGCCATGCTGGAAGGGCGGGGCGATCGGCTTCCAGTGAGCGCGTTCCCCATCGACGGCACGTTCCCGAGCGCCACCGCGAAGTGGGAGAAGCGGGGCATTTCCGCCGACGTCCCCGAGTGGGACGCCGGCCTCTGCATCCAGTGCGGTAACTGCTCGTTCGTCTGCCCGCATGCGGTGATTCGCGCCAAGGTGTACCAGGCCGCGGCGCTCGACGGCGCGCCTGAGGGCTTTGCCTCGGCGCCCATCGACGCGCGCGGATTTCCCGACACGCGCTACACGCTGCAGATCTACGAGGAGGACTGCACGGGCTGCGGCCTCTGCGTCGAGGTGTGCCCGGTCAAGCACCCGTCGGTCAGCGGGCGCCGCGCGATCAACATGACGACACGCGGGCCCGAGCCCGAGCCGGTCCGCGATCGCATCCGTTTCTTCGAGTCGCTTCCGGTGACCGAGCGCGGGCACGTGGACTTCTCCACCGTGCGCGGCACGCAGATGCTGGAGCCGCTCTTCGAGTTCCCGGGCGCGTGCGCCGGCTGCGGCGAGACGCCGTACCTGAAGCTCCTGTCGCAGCTCTTCGGTGACCGCATGGTCGTCGCCAACGCGACGGGCTGCTCGTCCATCTACGGCGGCAACCTGCCGACGACCCCGTGGTCGGTGAACGTGGAGGGTCGCGGCCCGGCGTGGGCGAACTCGCTCTTCGAGGACAACGCGGAGTTCGGCCTCGGCATGCGGCTGGCCGCGGATCACCAGCTGGCGGCGGCACGGCGGCTGCTGGAGCAGCTGCGCGGCCGCATCGACGCCGAGCTGGTGGACGCCATCATCAGCGCGTCGCAGCGCACCGAGCGGGAGATCCGGCAGCAGCGCGTGCGCGTCGCCGAGCTGGTGGAGAGCCTGAAGGGTGTCGACCACCCGCTGGCGGCGCAGCTCGCTGCCGTGGCGGGGCAGCTCGTCCGCCGCAGCGTGTGGATCGTCGGCGGCGATGGCTGGGCGTACGACATCGGCTCCGGCGGGCTGGATCACGTGCTGGCCAGCGGCCGGGACGTCAACGTGCTGGTGCTCGATACCGAGGTCTACTCCAACACGGGCGGGCAGGCATCGAAGTCCACGCCCCTCGGGGCGGTGGCGAAGTTCGCCAGCGCGGGCAAGCGCACGGAGAAGAAGGACCTCGCCCTGCAGGCCATCGCCTACGGCCATGTCTACGTCGCGCGGGTGGCGATGGGCGCCAACCCGCAACAGACGCTGGACGCGTTCCGCGAGGCCGAGGCCTACAACGGACCGTCGCTGATCCTGGCCTACTCCCACTGCATCGCGCACGGGATCGACATGCGGCAGGGACTGGACCAGCAGAACCGGGCCGTCCACTCCGGCTACTGGCCGCTGGTGCGCTTCAATCCCGAGCTGCGCGCGGTGGGCGAGCCGCCGTTCACGCTCGACTCGGTGCGGCCCACGCTGCCCTTCCGTTCCTATGCGGAGCGCGAGCTGCGCTACCGCATGCTGCTGCTGAGCGACCCCCCGCGCGGCGAGGCGCTGCTGCGCGCCGCCCAGGAGGCGGTGGAGCGCAAGTGGGCGCAGTACGAAGACCTGGCGCAGTTGAGGTGATGGCGATGGCGGACCTGACCACGAGCTATCTGGGATTGCCGCTCGCGCATCCCGTCGTCGCCTCGGCCGGCCCCATCTCGCATGACCTGGACGGCATCCGCCGCCTCGAGGACGGCGGCGCCGCCGCCATCGTGCTCTTCTCGCTGTTCGAGGAGCAGATCCTGTCGGAGAACCGAGCGCTGCAGCACCTGTCCGCGGCAGGCGCCCACACCTCGGCCGAGGCGGACGACTACTTCCCGGCCGCGGCGGATCTCGAGGTGGGCCCCGACGCGTACCTGGACCTGGTGCACCGCGCGCGTGCCTCGGTGCGCGTGCCCGTGATCGCCAGCCTCAACGGCGCCACCAGCGAAGGCTGGGTGGATTACGCCTGCCAGCTGCACGAGGCCGGCGCGCACGCGATCGAGCTGAACCTGTTCCACATCCCGGCGGATCTTCGCGTGACCGGCCGGGAGGTGGAGCAGCAGTACGAGGACGTGGTGAACGCCGTGAGCGGGGCCGTGCCGATTCCGATCGCCGTGAAGCTGAGCCCGTTCTTCAGCGCGACGGGCGAGATGGCGCAGCGATTCGTCCGTGCCGGCGCGCGCGGGCTGGTGCTGTTCAACCGGTTCTACCAGCCGGATTTCGATCTCGCCACGCTGGAGGTGGCGCCGACGCTCGAGTTGAGCTCACCCTCGGAGATCCGGCTGCCGCTCCTGTGGCTGGCGATCCTCCACGGGCGCATCGACGCATCGCTCGCGGCCACGACCGGCGTGCACACCCCGGCCGAAGTGGCGAAGTACCTGCTGGCCGGCGCCGATGTCGCGATGACCACGTCGTCGTTGCTCAAGCACGGCCCGGGTCACCTGCGCGTGCTGGTGGACGGCCTGAACGAGTGGATGGAGCGCAAGGGCTTTGGCTCCGTTGCTGTCATCAAGGGCTCGATGAGCCAGAAACACGTCGCCGACCCGACTGCTTTCGAGCGGGCGAACTACGTCAAGATCGTGTCTGGTGGGTACTGACGCTGACGGGAGGGGACTGACGCGGGACGGGAGGTGACGCTCGCTGCACTCGCGACTCGCGCAGGACGGGAGGGACTGACGCTGATCGGGAAGGTGCTGCGTGACAGCGTGACACCCGTATCCCGTCGCTGTTCTTCACGCCTCCCGACCCGCGCGAGTCGTTCGTGAACCGAGCGACCCCTCCCGTCAGGTTTCTTGACCACCTCCCGGCAGCGTCAGCCCCCTCCCGGCAGTGTCAGTCCCTACGGAGTCACCGTGAAGCGTGACGCGGGTGACGTCGCGACCACCGCGTCGCCCTTCATCGCGGTGACGGTCCAGACGTACCCCTCCGGCTCGAGCGCGATGGTGTTTGGCAGGTGCGCCTCGGTCTCGGTGACGACAGGGCTGTCCCACACGGTGCGGCCGTCTGTGGAGGCCGTGAGGTGCATCTTGTAGCCGGTGGCGCCTTCGACCGGCGCCCAGCGGAACAGGCTGATGTGCCCGGACGAGGAGCCCTCCGCGGGCTCCGTGATGCGCACCACGCCGGCGGTTGCCGGAGCCTCGGCTGTGGCCGCCGCGGTGGCGGCTGGCGGCGTGGCCGGCGCCGCCGCGGGCGTGGCCGCGGGCTCGCTGCCGCCGCAGGCGGCGGTGATCAGGGCAATCGTCGCGACCGCGACGACGCCGGGGAAGACAGAGGATCGACGAGTATTCATGAAAAAATCTTAGCGCAGAGTCGGTCCACACGCAGCCATGGCTGCGTGTGGACCGACCATGCGGCCGGTCGCCTCGCTGACCTCGGCTGTGCCATTCCGCGCGTGCGGGGTCTGGCGCAAGGAGTGGCTTCGCCGAGGCCGGCGAATGGACCGGCTCGTGAGCCGGACTACTGGAAGAGCCGCCAGTAGCGGCCGAGCCGCAGGAACCACGTCTCGCCCGACCAGCCGTCCACGCCGTCGTTGTCGGTCACCACGAAGAGGCGCCCGTCGGGCAGCACCGCCACGCCTTCGGGCTTGTCCGTGATCCAGCCGTTGGTGGCCGTGAGACGCGGACGCAGGTTGAACACCGACTTCTCGTCGGTCGTGAACGCGCCGTCGGCCCCGGGGCCGAGCGGCAGCTGCACCAGCGTCTTGAGCTCGCCGAAGTCGCCGGTCAGGTTGTCGCGCTCGATGAGGATCCAGCCGTCGTCCACGAGCGTGATCTCGGAGAGGCCCACCCACGCCGCGTTCGCCGGCTTCGGCGCCAGCTGATAGGGGATGTGGCTCCACGTCCCGGCCTGGGGGTCGTATACCCAGATGCGCGTCCATGTGGGCTCGGCTGCACTGCCGCCGCCGAGGCCACCGTCCGTCGGGTCGTCGTCGAGCTGCGCGCAGGCGTCGGAGGTGGTGTAGTTCCAGCCGCGCTGCTGCGCGACGAAGATGAGGTAGCCGCCACCCTGTTGCCCCTGGATGTCGAGGCCCTCGAAGCCGGACCCGAGCGTGCCCACACCGTTCGGCGCCGGCCTGGCGCGCTCGGCCGCCCGGCAGGCCACGACTGCGGCCGGCAGGCCCACCTCGGCCTCCACCGCCCCGGTCGTCGGGTTCACCTTGATCAGGCGGTTCGGGCGCGAGTCGTCGGCATTGCCTTCGCTGGCGATCCACAGCGATCCGTCCGGCGCGTACGCGAGGCCTTCGGGATCGTAGAACGCGCTCGTGGCCGGGCGCTGCACCGTCAGCGCACTGGTGATGAGCGCGGGCGACTGCGTCACGTCGATGGTGAAGACGCGCGTCGGCGTGAAGAACGAGTCCCAGATCGCCTGCACCTTCCCGGTCTCGCCGGGGATCTCGGTCATGCCCGACAGCGCGGACCATGGGATCGGCGTCGGGTCGGCGCCCGCGAGCGACTCGTCACTAGAGGCGAGCTGCGGATAGGTCGGTGCGCCAGGCCTCAGCTGGTAGATCTGCACCGTGGAGCGCACGCCGTACGGCGGCGTGTCGTTCTCGCCGGACGTGACGAGCAGGTTCCGATGCGGGATGGCGAGCAGCCCCTCCGGACCGAGTGGCGCGGGCAGCAACTGTGCGAACTCGGGCCGGCCCTTCTTGTCCAGCTCGTAGACCGCGACGAAGCTGCCGCGCTCGGACCCCACGAACAGCAGGTCGTTCGGACCGAATCTCGCCGCCGCGATGGCCTCGGGCTCACTGCCCTTGCTGTTCGACCGGCGGTCGGGATAGTGGCCGGCGCGGACGGCCAGGTGCTCGAAGGTGTTGCCGCTGTCGAAGGCGACGGACCCGTCGAGATTGAAGATCGTGAACCCGCGGCTGCCCCCGACGAGGTCGCCCTCGTTGGCCGTGGCGACGCGGTTGCCCACCCAGGAGACGGCATCGGGCTCGCGCCGCACGCCGGCGGCGCTGTTGACCAGCGAGATCGTGTTGGGGACGCCGCTGCCGGCCCGAACCGTGTCGATCTGCGAGAGGTCCACCGTGCCGGCGGAGAAGTCGGCCACCACCGTGCGCGTGGGCAGGTCCACCACGACGATGTGGTTGTTCTCCTGGAGCGTCACCACGGCCTGGTTCTTCTGGTTGATGTCCACGAACTCGGGCTCCGGATCATCGGGGAAGAACTCGGCCAGCCCGGTCAGGTCCACGTCCTGGCGCATCCACGACGCAGGGTTCCCAGCAGTGCGGATCACCGTGAGGTAGCCGGCCGGGGCCTGGGGCATGGGGATGGCTTCGTCACGCTCGTTCTCGATGGCGATGGCGATGAAGCGATGATCGGGGCTCACCTTCAGGGAGTCTGGCTGGCCCCCGAGGTCGATCCGCGCCACCGTGGCACGGGTCCTGAGGTCGATGACCACCAGTTCGCCGCCAACGTCGATCTTCGACGCGCTCGTATCGGCGGCGACCAGCACGTACTGGTTGCGCAGCACGTCCACCGACGTCGGCGAATACACGACGTCGTCGGCGGGGTTCGGGTCGAGATCGAGCGTGCCGGCCGGCTGCGGGTTCGCCGGGTTCGTGATGTCGATGAAGCCGATGGTGCCGCGGCCCGCGTCGGTGTACACCAGCGTCCTGCCATCGGCCGAGGCCGCGACGATCTCGGCCACGGTGGTCTCGTCGAGCGACCCGTTGGTGTAGTTGGCGAACGTGCCGATGCGCCGGAAGTTCCAGCCGCCCTTGCCGTCGGCGTGTGTCGTGGGGGCATGCAGGGCGCCGAACAGCACGGCGCACAGGGTCGCGAGCGTCAGTCTTCTCATGGAGGGCCTTTCCCCTGGAGGTGTGGAAAGGCCCACGCTACACAGCGCGTGTGTCGCCACGATGGCGACGGTGTAACGAAGCTTTGTCAGTGCTGCGAGCGCGACCCCGATCGCCTGCTCTGCCTCAGACGTACAGGCTGGCGAAGTCGGGGACCGTGTTGGCGTCGCGCAACTCGACGGCGCTTCAGCAAATGCTGGTAGAGTTCCGCGGAAATGATGACCGCCCGCACGCCGTGGGCCACCGCGATCGCGGTGGGCCTGCTGGTCGCGTCGGCCGTGACCATCCCGCAGGCCACCGACGTGGCGCGCCGCGCCCGTCAGCACATCCTGACGTTCGACGTGCGCGTGTCAAAGCCCACAGTGATGGACGTCTTCTTCGACATGGGCACGGGATTCCAGCCGTCCCGCTCCGCTCAGGTCGCCCTGGCGCCGACCGGCGCGCCGGAGAGCCATCGCCTGCCACTGGGGCCCGGTGCCTACTGGGCCATACGGTTCGACCCATTCACCGAGGACGGTACCTTCACCCTGCAGAACGTGCGGATCGCCGATCGTGGCGGTCGGACGGTCACCCGCCTCAGTCCCGAACGGTTCGAGCCCAGCGAGTTCCTCAGCATCGACGCACGCACGCAGATCGGCCTTGCCGCGACCGCACTCGTCGGACATTTCGATCCGCAACTGTCCTATCGCTTCACGACCCCGCTCCTCCTGGTGCTGTCGCGGGCGGAGCTCTTGTATTGGAGCGGCATCTTCTACCTCTGGGCTCTGCTTGGCGCACTCGTCGCACGGTTTGGTCCCGTGACGTCGCCCCACCGACTGCCGTCAGCTGCCGATTGGCAGCCATGGCGAGCCTGGGCTGCGATTGGGGGAGCGGCCGCCGTGGCCACCCTGATCTCCGTCCATCCCCTGCTCCTCGGCTACAGCCTGGCCACGCCCAACAATGGGCCGTCGACCTTCGTGTACGATCGCCCGCCGTTCGTTCCTGGATCCCAGGACATCGACATCGAGCCCGGGCGAGCGGCGGACACCAACGCGACGATGTGGGTCACGCTGCCCTACACGAGGGTGCAGCGCGAGGCCGTGCTGGCCGGCGAGTTCCCGTGGTGGAATCGCCGCACGGAGGGCGGCGTGCCGCTGTGGGGCCAGGGGCAATCGAGGTTCCTCGATCCCATCCACTGGCTCGGGCTCATCGAGGACGAGGCGCTTGGTGCCGACCTGAGCTTCGTCGCCGGGCGGCTCGTCTTCGCCGTGGGCGCCGGCCTGGCTGCGTGGGTGGGCTCCGGCTCCATTCCGGCCGCCATCGTCATCGCGATCGCGGCGCCGTTCGTCGGGGTGTTCACGGAGCGCCTGAACGATCCCGGCTACTTCAGCATCGTCTATGTGCCGTGGATTCTCTGGGGGTATGGCCTCCTCGCAACGGCGGCGACCCGTCAGGCAGCCGCGTCGGCATCGGTGGTGGTCGCGCTCGGCACCGCCTTGACGATGTTTGCATCGCCGCCCAAGGAAGGGGTGCTGGTCCTGTGTGGGGCGCATGTGGCCGGCCTCGCCGCCCTCCTCGCGCCGGCCGTTGGAGGGTCGCTCGTGCGCAGCGCCAGGCGTGTGGCGTGGGCCCTCGCCGCCATTGTCGCTGCTGCGCTTCTGACGACGCCCCACTGGCTTGTCTTTCTCGAAACGCTTTCCGGCGCCCTCACCGTGTACGACGGCGGCGTCATCGAGTTCGGAGGCCTCGCGCACCTGGCGTCGCTGGCTGTCGGCACGCTCGTGCCGTCGATAGCTCCTGCGGGAATCAACATGGTGATTGTCGCAGCGCTCGCCGTGGCCGCGCTGGAGTGGCGGCGCATCCTCGCCTCACCTCTGGTCATGGGCTGCGCGGTGTCTGCCGTGGCTGGGCTCGCGATCGCCACTGGCGTTGTGCCCGCCGAGTGGCTGGTCCGTGTGCCGCTCGTCCCGCAGATTCATCACCTGGGCCGATCGACGCTGATTGCCGTCGTGCCGCTACTGCTGACGGCGGCATCGCCCGGTGTCGCCAGCCTCTGGGAGGCCGCACGCGGCTCGTCATCTGGTCGCCCTGTAGCAGCGGGCGTACTCGTGACCGTCATCGTATGTGCCGCGGTCCTGATCGTCTCAGACCTTGCCCAACCGGCGGCTGATGCGGGGCTCGTGGCCGCGGCATGGGCCGGCACCTGGCCGTACCTGTGCCGCGCCGCGGCCACCGGGCACGGCGGCCTGCTCGGGTGGGTGGCCCTGAGCCTCGTCACGGCCGCGTTGCTGCTGCCAGGTGGCCTTCACCTTCCGACGGGCTTGCCATGGATGGACGAGGTCCTCATGCAGCCGCGGCAGAGAGTCGCACTGGACGTACGGCCCCCTGAGTTCGGGATCATGGCCAGCGACAGCGAACCGTACCGAGTGGTCGGCACGAACCGTGTGCTCAGCGGCGGCGTGCCTGCTCACCTGGGACTGGAGACCATCACCGGTTTCGAAGCCCTCGCCTCACCGCACGGCCGATGGCTCGGCTCGCAGTTCGCTCAGGTGTACCCATCCGCACTGCCGCCGGAGCCAGCCGGGCGTGCACAGGGCGTTGGGCCGCTGCTCGATCTCTGGGGTGTGCGATATCAGGTGGCGGCCTCCGATACGGCCGAGGGCAGGCCGCTGATCGTGAAGGAGCGTCCGAGTGCCTGGCCGCGAGCGTTTTACACCGATCGCGTGGAGATGTACGACGACCGTCTGGGCTTTGCTGATCGGCTTCGTCGCTCGACGGGTCCACTGGCAGCCGTCGTTGGTGGGGATCCGGAGGCCGAGAGCGCGACGCGTCCGTTTCGCGGTCACGGAACAGTTGTGGTTCGCGCCACCGACTACACGCTGACCCCCAATACGACGACGTTCACGGTGCACGCGCCGGGACCGGGGGTGGTGGTGCTGAGCGAAGCGTTCTGGCCCGGCATGACAGCAACGGTCAATGGGCGTCCCGCAGCCGTGTTCCGCGTGAATACAGCCATGCGGGGCGTGGTGATTGGCGGCCAAGGCACATGGGTCGTGACGTTCGCGTATCGGCCGCGCTACTGGAGCATCGCGGCGTGGATGGCCGCGACCGGAGCAGCCGTCATCGCTGCTCTCGCCGCACTGGCGCTGCGCGAGCGGCCTCGACCTCCGCGCGCAGCTCGGCCTCTCGTCCCGTGTATCGCGGCGAGAAGTGGAACGGAATGACGATGCCGGCGTCGCACGAGCGGGCGAGCGCGCCGGCCTGCCGGGCCGTCAGGTGCGCGCGCGCCGCGGCCTGGTCCGCATCAGCGTGCAGGAAAGGGCACTCGATGAACAGCCGCGTGGCGCCGCGGGCCAGGTCCACGACGCGACGACGGTTCTCCTCGTGGAACGCGACGTCGGTGACGTAGGCAATGGTTTCGCCCGGCACGAGCCGCACGACGTCTCCCCGGAGGGCGCCCAGGGAGAGGACGCGTTCGTGCTCGCCGTCACGGTCGCGCCACGAGGCGCGCACCGGCGTGTCGTCCGGTGCGCCGGCGATGACGGCGTGCTTCAGTGTCTTCAGCCAGGGGCCGGTGGGGAGCCCGAGCTCGAGGAGACGGTTCTTCCACACGTTGACGTGCGCCGTCTCCTCGATCGCGAACGCGAGGCACGGGATGCCGTGGTCCAGCCGGGTGGCCCGTACGCGAAACGCGGCCTCGTCGCGCAGCACGCCGTCCGGACACGGGCGCGGCCCGATGGGCTCCGGCTGGAAGCGGGCCCAGGCGCGCAGACGCACGCCGACGATCTCGGCGCCACCCTCGAACTCCCAGGCCTCGATGACGAAGTCGGCCGGGTATCGCTCCACCAGGTTCCACGTGTAGGCCGCCAGCTTGTGGCCGACCTGCGCGGCCAGGCCCGGGGGGCCGTAGAGCCGCAGGCCGGCGGTCCGGCCCAGGCACACGCGCAGCAGCCGGTCGAAGCCGCAGAAGTGATCCATATGGGTGTGCGACACGAACACGTCGGTGATCCGCAGCATCTTCCGCGGCGGCAACGTGGCCAGGTCGCCGAGATCCAGCAGGAGGGCCCGGGCCTCGAAGCGGAAGTCCACGAAGACGGCGGGATCGCCTGACGGCCCGTTCACGAGGGACGCGCTGAACGCGGTGGTCATGGGGTGGACTATGGTAGGCCTTTGGGAGGCCGCCTTCGGCGGTAGGCCTACGGTAGGCCTTTGGTAGGCCGCCTTCGGCGGTAGGAACTTCGGGGTCGCGGGATCAGTCGCCGCTGCGGAATGCGGCCAGGGTCCACGCGTCATTGCCTTCGTCGTGTCGGAGGACGTAGGTGTCGCCGTCGCTGGCGGTCACCTTGAAGTAACGATGATCGGGCCCCGCCCAGCGGTCCTCGACCTCGCGCACCTCGAGGCGCCGCTCGCCCATCGTGAACGCGCGCGGCTCCTGCTCCCCGCGGTACCCGGCGTAGCACTCGACTTCAATCCGCATTCGTCCCTACCGCCGAAGGCGGCCTACCGAAGGCCTACCGCAAGGCCTGCCAACGGCCTACCATTAGCCTGCCTCATGCGAAACCTCACCAAGCACCTCTATTTCTGGGTCCTCCTCGCCATCGTCACCGGCGGCACGCTGGGCTACCTGAGCCCCGACACCGGTGTGGCCCTGAAGCCCCTCGGCGACGGGTTCATCGCGCTCGTCAAGATGCTGATCGCGCCCATCATCTTCTGCACCGTCGTACTCGGCATCGCCGGCGCCGGCGACATGAAGAAGGTGGGTCGCGTGGGCGGCAAGGCGCTGCTGTACTTCGAGGTGGTCTCCACCTTCGCGCTGGCCATCGGGCTCATCGTGGCCAACGTGATCCGGCCGGGGGCGGGCTTCAATGCCGATCCGGCCACGCTCGACGCACGCGCCGTGGCCGACTACGCGAAGGTGGCCGAGAGCCAGAGCACCGTCGACTTCCTCCTGCACGTCATCCCGCGGACGTTCTTCGACGCCTTCACCGGGTCCGGCGACCTGCTGCAGGTGCTCTTCGTGGCCGTGCTGTTCGGCTACGCCATGACCCACATGGGCCAGGAAGGCAACATCGTCCACCAGGTGATCGCAACCAGCTCGCACGTGTTCTTCCGGATGATGAACGCGCTGATGAAGCTGGCGCCCCTCGGCGCCGGCGGCGCGATGGCGTTCACCATCGGGCGCTACGGCCTCGACGCGCTGAAGCCGCTGGCGCTGCTGATGGGAAGCTTCTATCTCACCTGCCTGCTGTTCATCCTCGTCGTGCTCGGCGGGATCGCCGCGTGGACCGGCTTCAGCATCGTGCGCTTCATCACCTACATCAAGGAGGAGCTCCTCACCGTGCTCGGCACGTCGTCGTCCGAGTCGGCGCTGGTGCCGCTGATGCAGAAGCTCGAGCGGCTGGGCTGCTCCAAGTCCGTCGTCGGGCTGGTCGTGCCGTCGGGCTACTCGTTCAACCTCGATGGCACCAACATTTACCTGACGATGGCGTCGCTGTTCGTGGCGCAGGCGCTGAACATCGACCTCACGCTGAAGCAGCAGCTGACGATCCTCGGCGTGGCGATGCTGACATCGAAGGGCGCCTCGGGGGTCACCGGCGCCGGATTCATCACGCTGGCCGCCACGCTCGCGGTGGTGCCGTCGATCCCCGTGGCCGGGCTGGCGCTGATCCTCGGGATCGATCGGTTCATGTCCGAGGCCCGTTCGCTCACCAACTTCATCGGGAACGGTGTGGCCGCCGTGGTCGTGGCCCGCTGGGAGAACGAACTGGACATCGACGCCCTGAAACGGGAGCTTGCCGGGTAAACTGGTCGCCGCTCTGCTTTTGTGCCTTTTGCCTTCTGCCTTTTGCCTTTTCACCCAAGGAGGCCCCGTGAGCCGTTTCTTCCTTGCCGCGTTGCCCTTTGTGCTGGCCTCCGCCTCGCTGGGCGCCGCTGACTGGCCGAACTGGCGAGGGCCGCTCGCGTCCGGTGTCTCCCCGGAATCCGGACTGCCGGAGAGATGGAGCGCCACCGAGAACGTCGCGTGGAAGGCACGGCTGACCGGCGTCGGCGTGTCGTCGCCGATCGTGGCGGGCGATCACGTCTACGTCACCTCCCAGCTGGGGGCAGGTGTGCGCCAACCGGGGAACCACCCGCGGCTCGCGCAGGGCGCCGGCGCGGCCGGCTCGGGCGAGCGCGCGCTGGAGGCTACCGTCGCCGACGACAGGACGTACTTCGTCGTACAGGCCTTCGCGCGGGCCGATGGCCGGCTGCTCTGGGAGCACCGCATGGAGGCCGCCGGCGAGCTGCCGGGCGTTCACGACAAGCACAACATGGCCTCGTCGAGCCCGGTGAGCGACGGCCGCATGGTCTACGCGTGGTTCGCCACGGGGCAGATCGTCGCGCTCGATCGCGCCGGCAACGTCGTGTGGCAGCGCCACCTGGGGAAGGAGATCTCCCCGTTCGACATCAACTGGGGCCACAGCAGCTCGCCCACGCTGCACGGCAACCTGCTGTTGCTGCTCTGCGATCACGGTCCCGCGTCCTACCTGCTCGCCGTGGACAAGGAAACCGGCACACAGGTGTGGAAGGCGGACAGAGGCAGGGGCCGGACCTCGTACAGCACGCCGGTGGTGGTGGACGTCAACGGGCGCAGCGAGGTCATCGTCAACTCCAGCGAGCGCGTGGACGCGTACGACGCGAAGGACGGGACGCTCCTGTGGCACGTGGGCGGCAGCAACCAGTTCCCCATCCCGGTGGCGTCCTACGAGAACGGCATGCTCTACATGAGCCGCGGCTATCGCAGCGGCCCGTACATGGCCGTGCGGCCCGGCGGGCGGGGCGACGTCACTGCCACACACGTGGCGTGGCAGGTGCCGACGGGCGCTCCCTACGTCTCCTCACTCGTGCAGTACCAGGGCCGCGTCTACATGGCGAACGACGTCGGCGTCCTGACGGTGATCGACGCGAAGACGGGGCAGCGTGTGTGGCAGGAGCGCACGCCCGGCGTGTTCTCCGCGTCGCCCGTGGCCGGGGACGGTAAGGTCTACTTCCTCAGCGAGACGGGGGAGACGATGGTGCTTTCGACGAAGGGGCCGTCCATCGTGGCGCGCAACGACCTCGGCGAGCGGACGCTCGCGTCGCCAGCCATCGCGGGCGGACGCCTCTTCATCCGGACTGACGGACACATCTACGCGATAGGAAGTAGGAAGTAGGAGACAGGAGACAGGAGACAGGAGGCAGTCCAGGCACCCAAGACCCCAAGACCTCAAGACCCCAGGACCCGTCAGCCCGGTGCCGGGCTCAGCGACCGCTCGCGGTTGTCGGTCAGGTCCGACAGCTCCCGGAACATGTTCGGGTTGACGGCCTCGGCGTACGGCAGCACGTGGGCGCGCGTTTCGTCGACGTACTTGCGGACGAAGGCCGCGTCGTGGACGAAGCCCAGGGCCGTCAGGTTGCTGATGCGATCGGCGAGCTTCAGGAGCTTCGCGCGCGGGCTGCCCTGGGTCATGATTCGCTTCAGATACTCGGTCTTGGGCTCGCGCACGCCGTCCACGGTCCTGATCGTCACCTCCATCACCAGCGCGTACACGTCCGGGCCGTCGGCATCGATGTTCTCGATCTCCTCGCGGGTGACCCCCGGCATCGTCGGGGCGTCCTCGAAGAGGTCGTGGATCACGGCCGCCTTCAGCAGCACCGGGTCCAGCACCTTGTAGTCCAGCAGGATCGCGAAGGTGCTCAGCTGGTGGCGGAACATGTTGCTCCCGCCGCGCCGCTTGACGCCGATGAGCGCCATGGCCTTGACCATGTACGGAGCGAGGGTGAGGTTCCGGAGGGACTGTTCGATGTCGGCCATGGGGACGCGGGGACTGGGTGAGGCAGACGTTACCCGAACGTCATCCCATCCGCAAGGCACGCCGCGTCCTGGAAGCCAGAGAATGCCGTATGCTCTGCGCATATGCGCAGCCTTGCTTTCGCGTCCACCCTTGCGTTCCTTGCCGCTGCGCCCATCGTCGCCGCAGCGCAGACCCCGGCCCCGGGCGCCCAGCCCGCGGTGGGCGGCGACATGCGCCCGCCGGCCATGGTGCTCACCACCCCCGCGTTTCCCGATGGAGATCCGATCCCGGTCAAGTACACACAGGCCGGCGAGCAGGTGTCCCCGGCCCTCAACTGGACCAACGTGCCGCCCGGCACGCAGAGCTTCGTCCTGCACATGCGGGACCCCGACGTCGCGCGCAACCGCGGCACGGAGGATCAGGTGCACTGGCTGGTGTGGAACATCCCGGGCACGGCGACGGGCCTGCCGGAGAACGTGCCCAAGGGCGCGACGCGGCCGGACGGGAGCCAGCAGATCAGCGCGAGCGGCCCCGTATACCGCGGCCCGGGCGCGCCGGCCAGCGGGCCTCCCCATCACTACACGTTCGAGCTCTACGCGCTTGACACGAAGCTGGACGTGCCGGCGGGCGCCGACGCGTGGGTCACGCGCACCGCGATCTGGAAGGCGATGGAGGGGCACGTCCTCGGCAAGGCCGTGTATGTCGGATTGTTCAGGCGGCCGCAGTGAGACCGATGCGCAGACTCGTGCTGGTGTGCCTGGCGTGTCTACCGCTGGCCGTGTCGCGGGCGGACGTTCGGGCGGCGCAGGCCTCGGCCGATCTCACGCCCGTCAAGCGTGTCGTGGACGATTACATCGCGCTCTACACGAAAGAGCGCCTGCCCGAGTGGAAGGCGCTCTTCCTGCCGTCGTTCACCGCCGCCTACACGAACGCCGACGGCACCGTGAGCAGCCGCACGCTGGAGGAGTTCTACGAGAGCCAGCGGGCCGGCTTCGCGCGCGGGCCGATGAGCGAGACGCTCCACGACATCCGCATCACGCGCGAGGGCCGGCTTTCGCACGCGTTTGCCGGGTTCGACTTCACGAGCGGCGGCAACACGCGGCGCGGGCAGCTGATGCTGCTGCTCATCGAGGAGAAGGGCCAGTTCCGGATTGCGGCCCTGACGTTCAGCTATCACCTGCAGTGACAATCTATTTTCGCGCCATGCGGAGAAATGGCTCGACGTTCAGGAAGAAGTACTGCGTGGTGAGCAACTCCCTCGGGATGCGGACGGCCTTGTCACCAGTGCCTGCGAAGTCGGTGGCCTCGAATCCCGCGGGAAAGACGGTGATGCCGATGCCATAAACAGGTATCGCCGCCCAACGACGCCAGTCATTCAGCTTCTTGCCGCTCCAGGATGACGGGGCCCGGAACGTGACGCGACCTGGTTGCAGCACGACGCCGTTCCTCGAGGGGAAGCCAGTCGAGCTGAACCAGTAGACGCCGGCTCCGGCGCTGACCTCGACGAAGTCCCAGTTGGAGTCTGCCAGCAGACGCCAGGACACGGACGTCATGAGGGTCTGGAGCTTGATGGGTGCTCCCCCGGCATAGTCGGCCTCCCCGTTGTTCCCCCACACGCCCCAGTTCACGTCGAGGGCCAGCCGGCGTTCCTTGTCCGGTCGGCACAGCGACCAGAGCACGCCAACCGAGCTGGTGGCCATCAGCCGCGCGCGGGCGCGGCCCTCCAGTCGCTCAGCGTCGCGTTGCCAGCGCTCAGCGCGTTGCTCGTCCGTGCCCGCCGGGTCGGCGGGTTGTGGCTCGCCCAGCACCACCGACCATGCGTTCGCGGTCTGCTTCCACTGGTCAGCGACGGCCGCCCAGTTCGGCTTCCCAGTGCCCCGCTCGGTCCGAGTGAGTCTTCGAGCGTCTACCGACCGCGACTCGGCGTCCGCGATCTCGAAGGGCTTCTCACCAAAGCAGACCACGCGGAAGTCGAACTGAGGGCCGCTGAGGCCACTGGGCCCGCTCAGCTTCTCCAGCTTGCCCCACCACGCGTACGCCGACGCCGGCGTGACGACCAGCAGCAGCACGGCCATGCCACACGCCACGCCAATCGCCCTCCACGGCAGCGAACGCGCGCCGACCATTCGTTCGCTCACCGCCGTTTGCGATTCCGCCTGTCCTGTTGATGTCATGGTCGCTCCGTTGGGGAAAGAGAAGCGTGACCGAACGGGTTCAACGTGCTGCCGACGTGCTGGAGATCGCGGTCGTCGTTCCTCACCACCCGGTTACGGGGTGGCGCCAGGTCCGGGCAGAACAGCAGGGAGTCGTCGACGCGCGCGCCCAGGACGTAACACTGCCGCCCCTGCCAGTTCACCACCTCGAAGTCGGCCTGGTAGAGCAGCCGGAACGGGAAGTCGAGCAGAAACACCGTCAGCGCGAGCGTCGCCGCCGCGGCCGCCAGCATGCCGCGGTTGAGCGGCAGGCGCCGGGTGCGCGCCATCCGGAACACCATCCACCAGACCGCGACGATGATGATGCTGGCCCATTCGAACGCCAGGCGATAGTTCTCGTGCTCCCCTTCGAACTGCGATGAGAGCCACACCAGTCGATCGGGTGGCGCCGAGGCGATGTTCGGGCTGATGAAACCGATGAGGGTTCCCAGCTGTGGGGACACCAGCCAGCAGGCGCCGGCCAGGACACCGACCGAGGTAACCAGCGCCGCGGCGGACGCCGTCTCGAGATCGTCCAGGCCCAGGCGCCGCGCGAGATGCGGCAGGGCATCCACCAGTCGGCGTCCACCAGGCCAGAGCCGGAGCAGCAGCCGCAGCGCCACCCGCAGCACCGCGAGGCCAACCAGCACCATCAGCACCAGGATGGCTGGCGCGACCAGCGACACCGCGCCCCAGTACAGCCAGTCGCGGAGCCCCTCGTTGGCGAACGCCTCGCGTCCCAGCGTGACGTTGAAGTAGCGCGAGCTGACCATCCCCAGCAGGGTGACGCCGACGACCCCCCCGACCACCACACCAGCGGCGCGGGCGATCGTCCAGGGCCACGTGTCGCCGTCGTCCGCGTGTTCGCCCCGCAGCCCGCCCAGGGCCTCGAGCATCTCGCCGGCACTGGGCCAGCGGTCGGCGGGATTGGCGGCAAGTGCGCGCGAGACCACCTGCACGAAGGGCAGCGGCAGATCCGGGCGGCGGTCGACCAGCGCGCGACGGCGTCCCGTCTTGTGGGCATCGACGAGCGCCGGCACGGTGGCGCCCTCGACGGGGTAGTGCCCGGTCACCAGGTGATAGAGCAGCACGCCCACCGCGTAGATGTCGCTCTGCACCGAGGCCGGCTGACCGTCCAGCACCTCCGGCGCCATGTAGACGGGCGTGCCCACGACGTCGCGCGGCCGGCGGGTGCCGCTCACGTCCTGGCCGGTGCCGAAGTCCATCAGGATGATCTTGCCGTCCGTGTCGCGCATCACGTTCTGCGCCTTCACGTCCCGGTGCACGTAGCCCGCGCGATGCACGGCGGCCAGCGCCCGGCAGACGTCCTCGCCGACCAGCGACGCCTCGCGGTGGCTCATCAGGCCGCGCGTGCGCAGCGCGTCGGACAGCGTCTCGCCCGAAACGAGCTCCATGCAGAGGCCCACGCGATCGCCGTGCGCTTCGACACCGAAGACCTGGACGACGTTGGCGTGCCGCACCTTGGCGAGCGCGCGGCCTTCGCGCAGCAGCCCCTGCTTGAGCCGGTCGTCCGCCACCTGCTGGTGAAGGATCTTGATTGCGACGTGCCGCTCGAGCTCGGGGTCCCAGGCGCAGTGCACGCTGCCGAAGCCTCCCGATCCGAGCTGGCGCACCAGCCGGTATCGTCCCCAGGCCTCTGCCGAGTCGGCGGGTGCGGTGCCCGCCTCGACCGGCCTCGTCATCACGCTCTCGTCGGACACGATCTCGTCGGTGGAGCGGTGGACGTCGGCGATTCGGCCGAGCACCTGCAGCCATTCCAGGGCGGCGCGCTCCTCGTCGGAACCAGCACGGTCCTGCAGCACGCGCCAGTTGAGGGAAACGCCGTCGGCGACGCCGTCGATCGCTTGCGCCAGCACGTCGTCAGGAGCCACGGCGCATCTCCTCCGTTAGCCGCTTCACCGCGCGGGTCACCGCCATGCGCGCCGCGTCCGGGCTGGGCTTCCCCAGCACGACCGCAAGCTCGTCGTACGAGTACTGGAGCTCGAGCCGGCCAATGATGGCCTCGCGGTCCGGCGGGGAAAGGCGACCCATCGCGGCTTCGTATCGCCTTACGTTCTCGGCGCCGATGGCCTGCTCGAGCGGACTGGGCTGATGGTCGGGGACCGCCTCGGGGAGCGCGGTCATGGCCGGCCGCCGGTGCTGCTGCCGCACGAGGTCGCGAATCTGGTTGAGGACGACTGCCCGGAGGTACGCCTGCAACGCGCCCTGATGCCGCACCTCGAATCCGTCCAGCCGGGCCAGGGTGGCCATCACGGCGTTCTGCACGAGGTCCCCTGTTTCCTGAGGGCCCCGGAGCGCGAACGGCAGACGACCGTGTGCCCACCGGCGGAGGGGGGGCAGGCACCGCTCGACCAGGCGATCGAGCGCCGCGGCATCCCCGTGCCGGGCCCGGTCGAGGAGTTCGACCGTCGCCTCGGGCGCCAGAGGTTCAGTCGCCATGTCTGCTGCTGGGAGAACGGCGAGCATGATACTCCTTGCACGGTTAACGGCCGCGGCAGGTGGATCGAACGGGCTGGGGCGGTGAGTTCGGCGGCTGCCCGGATGAGGTAGCCTACGGGCAGGAGATTCGTCCTGTGGCTCGTGACGCGGGCGTGAGGGTCACCGTGTGCACGCTCGCGTGGTGCCTCATCGCGCTCACACTCGTCGAGGCTCGACCGATTCGCGGGCGCACGCCCGCCGACATCGAGCGCCGGCGTGCCGAGATCGTGGACCGGCTGGCCGCCATCGACCTGGAATTGTCCGCCGCGGCCGACCGGCTGACGGGCATCCCGGCCCGCATGGCCGATGCCGAGGGGGATGCCCGCGCGGCCCTCGAGAAGGAGCAACGGTCCCTCCTGGCCAGGCGCGGCGCCCTCCTCGACGAACAGGCCACGCTCCAGACAGAACAGGCGGAGCTGGCGCTGGTGCGGACGCGCACCGCTACCGGCCCGCTGCAGCCCACCGATCCGCAGGGGCTGAGCCCGCTCGACCTCGGCGCGCAGACCGGGCAGGTGAGCTCGGGCCAGTCGTTCAACCCCGCGATTTCGGTCATTCCGGACATCGCGTACTACAACGACGATGTGGCGGGTGAAGCGTTCGACGTCGTTGAAGAAGCCGACGGCTTCGGCGCCGATCACCACGACGGCGACTCGGGTGGCCACGGCCATGGCGCACTCGAGCGCGGGTTCAACCTGCGTGAGATGGAGCTGGCGTTCTCGGGCGCCGTCGACCCCTACTTCGACGTCTGGGCCACGCTGGCGGTCGGCGAGGACGGCCTCGAGGCGGAAGAGGTCTACGTCCAGACGCGCAAGTTCCTGCCCGGCGTGCAGCTGCGCGTCGGCAGGTTCTTCAGCGGCGTCGGCCACATCAACAAGCAGCATCCGCACCAGTGGGACTTCGTGGATCAGGCGCTGCCGATGCAGGCGCTGTTCGGCGGGACGCTGGTGGATACCGGCCTTCAGGTGACGTGGCTGCCGTCCCTTCCGCTCTACACGCTGTTCGGGCTCGAGGCCCTGCAGGGTGACAACGAGCGCCTGTCGCACGACGCGTCCGACGTGCACCCCGACCTGTTCCAGGAAGCACCGGGGCCGCGGCTGTTCACCGGGTTCCTGAAGGTATCGCCGGACATCGGCTTCGCGCACGCGCTTCAGGGCGGCGTGTCGTTCGGCCGCAGCCGTCGACATCAGGAGGTGGTCGAGGGCGTTGACGGCGCGATCGACGAATCGCTCGAAGGCGAGACGTGGTTCCTTGGCACCGACTGGGTGTGGCGCTACGACTCGGCTCGCCCGTTGGGACGAGGCGACCTCACGGTGCAGGGCGAGTACCTCTATCGGAAGAAGGACCTCGCGGTGGGGCCCGGCCCGGGGCCGATGCCCCCGGGGACGCCCGTGGTTTCCGCACAGGACGGGCTGTACGCGCAGGCCGTGTACGGGATCGCGTCGCGCTGGACGCTGGCAGGGCGTGTGGACGTGATCGGTCTCACGAATCGCGTGGAGACCGGCGGGATCGTGAGCGAGTACGAGCGCACGCGGCGCTATACAGCGGCGCTCACGTTCAACCCGACGGAGTTCTCACGCGTGCGGGTGCAGTACGAGAACGGTCGCGCCTGGAACGACGGACGGTCCGTGCCGTTCCAGCAGGTGTTCGTGCAGTTCCAGATGAGCCTTGGCGTGCACGGCGCCCACCGGTTCTAGCGTCGGAGCAGGCAGATGACGACAGTGGTCGCGCTGATGTTCGTGCTGATGGCGATGCTGACGCCCGCGGCCGCCGAGGTGCGCGTCGTGGCCTCCACCTCCAGCATGGCGATGCTCGCACGCGAGGTGGGTGGGCCGCAGGTGAGCGTCACCACGCTCGCGCCCCCGGACCGGGATCCCCACTACCTGCTCGCGCGACCCAGCATGATGGTGGCGCTGCGGCGCGCGGACCTGCTGGTGGCGGTGGGCGCGGAGCTCGAGATCGGCTGGCTGCCCGCGGCCATCCAGGGCGCGTCGAACCCGAAGATCCTCCCGGGACAGGCCGGCTACTTCGAAGGCGCGGCACAGATCGACCTGATCGAGACGGGGCAGACCGCCGATCGATCGCGCGGCGACGTGCATCCGATGGGGAACCCGCATTACTACCTGGACCCGGTGCGCATGGCGACCGTGGCCCGTGCGCTGGCGGCGCGCCTCGGGGCGCTGGACCCGCCACACAAGGACGCATTCGCGGCGAGGGCGGCCGCGTTCTCGGCGGCGGTGGACGCACGTGCGGACCAGTGGCGAAGACAGGCCGCCGGTGCGCCGGGCGTGGTCTTCTACCACAAGGACGGCAACTACATCGCCGCGTTCCTCGGCGTGCCGGTGCTCGGGTGGCTGGAGCCGCTGCCGGGCATTCCGCCCACCGCGTCGCACCTGCGAGATCTGGTGGAGCGGCTGAAGAGCACGAAAGGCGTCGTCCTCTACAATAGCTTCCATCCGAAGGACGGGCCGGAGTTCCTCAGCCGGCAACTCGGATGGAAGGCCGTGCAGTTGCCAATCGAGGTGCCACTCGACGCCACCGGCGCCACGTACCTTTCACACATCGACCAGTGGGTCCAGGCGATCAGCGGCGCCGCATCCTGACCTCCTCATCACCCCTGCTCACCGTTGACGCCCTCGTCGCGGGCTACGCGCGGCCCGTGGTGGGCCCGCTGTCGTTCACGCTCGCGCGGGGCGAGATCGTGGCGCTCACGGGCGCCAACGGCTCCGGCAAGACGACGGTCCTCAACGCCGTGATCGGAACGGCACGGATCTTCGGTGGCCGGGTGGCGTGCGATCGTTCGGCCGGCGTCGCCGTGCTGCGCCAGTTCCCGGTGCACCTGAAGGAGATGCCGATTCTCGGTGCCGAGTTCCTCTCCATGACGGGCGCCGCGACGGGCGCGGTGCCCGCGCTCGTCCGTTCGCTGCTGGACGTCCGCGTGGATCGGCTGAGCGGTGGCCAGTATCAGCTGCTGACGGTGTGGGCGTGCCTGGGATCGCCGGCCGCGCTCGTGATGCTCGATGAGCCGACCAACAACATGGACCCCGGCACGGTGGCGGCGGTGGGCGACATGCTGATCGATGCCGCCGCGGCGGGGCAGGGCGTGCTCGTGATCAGCCACGAGGCGCCGCTGCTGGCCCGCATCGCGTCGCGCGAGATCGCGGTGGGCCGATGACGCTCGGGATGCTGGCCGATCCGCTGTTCCTCGTGCCGTTCCTCAACGGGCTCCTGCTGGCCGCCGCCCTGCCCGTCCTTGGCGTGTACGCGCGGCTCCGCGGCGAGTGGCTGGCGTCGCTGGGCATCGGCCAGGCGGCGGCCGCCGGCGTCGTGCTCGGCGCGTTCGCCGGCCTGCCCCTGGCGGCGTCCGCGGTCGCTATCGCGCTCGTGGCCGCCGGGGCGAAGACAATGCTCGGGCGCGGCAACGGCGAGGACACCTATGCGGTGATGCTGCTGGCCGGGTGGAGCGTGGCACTCCTGCTCGCGGCGAACACGGCGCATGGCGACGACCTGTCGCGTGCCCTGCTGCAGGGCCAGATCTACTTCACGGGGCTGTCGCACCTCGCGGGCATCGCGGGCGTGACGGTGGCCGTCGCCGCGTGCCTGCCGGCCATCTCGCGACGCCTGCTCCTCGGCCGTTTCTTCCCGGAGTACTTCCAGGCGAACGGCGTGACGAACCCCCGGCACGCGCTCGTGTTCGACATGCTCGTGGCCATGGCGCTCGCGCTCGCGGCGTCCGTCGTCGGCGTGATGGCCGCCTTCGCCGTGGTCTTCGTGCCGCCCTGGATCGCCTTCCCCTTCGCGCACGGGTGGCGTCGCACGGTGGCGTGGGCCGCCGGCCTCGGGGCATCTGCCCACGTGGTGTCGTTCGCCCTCGCGCTCGCGCTCGACCAGCCGTACGGACCGGTCGTCGTGGCGGTGCTGCTCGTGATGTCGTTCGCCCGCGTCGCGGTTCGGCACTAAGATCCCGGGATGCGGACTCTGGTGATCGGTGGCACGCAGTTCATGGGACGACGCATCGTCGAGCTGCTGCTCGAGCGGGGGCACGGCGTGGCGGTGTTGCACCGACGCGCGACGCACGATCTCGGGCCCGACGTGAGAAACCTGCAGGCCGACCGGGGAGACCTCCCGGTGGTCGCGCAGCTGCTGAGACGCGAGGCGTTCGACGCGGTCTTCGACCTCGCGTACGACTGGCAGAAGGGCACGCCGGCCAGCCACGTCGAGGCCGCGGCACGCAGCTGCGGGGACCAGCTCCAGCGTTACGTGTTCATGTCCAGCATCGCGGCCTATCCCCCCGGCCTCGAGCACCGTGAGGACGAGGAGCTGGCGCCGGACGACTTCCCGAACCCGTACGTGCAGCACAAGGCATCCGCGGAACGCGTGTTATTCGGGATGCACCGGGCCACCGGCTTCCCCGTCGTCACGTTCCGCCCGCCGTTCGTGCACGGGCCACGGCAGCCGTTCTATCGGGAGCAGTTCTTCTGGGACCGGCTGATCGACGGCCGCCCGATCGTCCTGCCCGATGGCGGCGGGACGCCGATGCCGTGGGTGTTCGTCGAGGACGTGGCCCGCGCGTGTGTCCGCGCCCTCGAGGTGCCGGAGGCCGCGGGGCAGGCGTTCAACCTGGGTCATACGGAACCGACGACACAACGGACCTTCGTCGAGACGCTGGCCCGCGTCGCCGGGGTCGAACCGACGTTCGTGGCGGTGCCGCGTGCCGCCATTCACGCGGCGGGCGGCCAGCTGGTCGGGCCGTCCATCTACTTCGGTGAGTACCTCGATTTGCCACCGCTGAGCTCGGTCGTCGACAAGGCTGCGCGCGTGCTCGGCGTCACGCCGACGCCGCTCGAGGACGCGCTCCGCGTGAGCTTCGACTGGTACTCGACGCAGCCGAGGCGGCCGGTCGATTACGCGTTCGAGGATCGCCTGATCGCGTCGGTGTGAGGGGAGTCGCGACCGGCAGGCCGTGGGTTGCCGACGCGGGCGGTGTTCCTCACGCAGACCGGCGCGCTCGGCCGGTCAACCGCTGCTACGGGGTTCACAAGCACCCAGGCAACTCGCCTGGCTTCGCGAGCGCTCGAACAGGCCCAGTGGCGCCCTCCGCAGCGGTTGTCGGCGACGCGCAACGGCCGACCGCAACGGTCTGCGTGAGGAACACCGCCCGCGTCAGCAACACGTCTACCTCGGCCTTCGCGGGTTCTCATACCCGGCTCGCTCCTGTGCGGCACGCCGGCCGAGGTGCCGTTCACACCTCCCGCAACGCGCATGACAGCGCAGCCACCAGGCAGTCGGCGTCGCGCTCGGCGAGGGGCATCGGGCCCCGAATCTTGATCACGTTGTGGTGTGGGCCGTCGGTGCCGACCAGCACGCCCAGCTCGCGCATGCGGAGCACCACGTCGGACGCCACGGCGGTGGCCGGCTCGAGGGTGGCGCGGTCGCGCACCAGCTCCACGCCGAGGAACAGGCCCGAGCCGCGCACGTCGCCCACGATCTCGTGCCGCGCGTGCAGCTCGCGCAGGCCTGCCAGCATGTGCGCCCCGACCCGCCGCGCGTGGGCCTGCAGGCCCTCGTCCCTCGTCGCGCGGAGCGTGGCCAGCCCCGCGGCGCAGGCCGCCGTGCTGCCGCCGAACGTGCTGAAGAACTCCATGCCGTTGTCGAAGCTGTCCGCGATGGCGCGGGTCGTGACCACCGCGCCCATCGGGTAGCCGTTGGCGATGGGCTTGCCGAGCACGACGATGTCCGGGACGACGTCGTGTGCCTGGAACGCCCAGAAGTGCGTGCCCATGCGGCCGAAGCCGGTCTGCACCTCGTCGGCGATGCACACGCCGCCGGCGGCGCGCACCCGGTGGTAGACCTCCGGCAGGAATCCTGAGGGCATCAGGATTTGCCCGCCGACGCTGGGGCACGTTTCCGCGATGTAGCCGCACAGCCCGCGACCCGTGGCGCGGATCCGATCGACCACCGTGGCCACGTCGTGCGCGTACCGTGCGCCTGCCCGGGGATCAGCCGCCCTGTAAGCGCCCCGGTAGACGTCGGGAATGGGGGAGGTGTGGACCCAGTCGGGGGCGCCCAGCCCGCCAGGGCCGGCGTGCTTGTAGGGGCTGATGTCGATCAGCGTGGTCGTGTGACCGTGATACGCGGCATCCATCACCACGAGATCGCGCGCGCCCGTGTGGGCCCGCGCCAGGCGCAGCGCCAGCTCATTGGCCTCGCTGCCGGATGCGGTGAAGTAGCAGACCTCGAGCGGCGTGGGGAACGTGGCGGCCAGCTCGTCGGCGTACTGCAAGACCAGCTCGTGCAGGTAGCGCGTGTTGGTGTTCAGCGTACCCAGCTGGGCCGCGACCGCGCGCGCGACGCCGGGGTGCGCGTGCCCGACGTGCGGGACGTTGTTGTAGCCGTCGATGTACGTTCGACCGGTCTCGTCGAAGAGGCACTGCATCCAGCCGCGGACGATCTGCAGCGGCTCCCGGCCGTAGGACAGCCGCACGTTGCCGCCGAATCGGCGGTGTCTCCGTTCGAGGAGCTCGTTAGTGCTGGCGTGGTGTGCCAAGCGTTCCGGCGGGATGCCGAGCAGCAGGTTCGGGTCCGGACAGAGCGACAGCCACGTGCGGCGCTGGCTGGCGGCCGCCACCCCGTTGAAGTTGCACGGCACGTCCAGCATGTCCGCGATCACCTGCACGTGCACGTGCGGCCACCAGTCGCCGTTCTCCGGCGGCGGGCCGATGGCGGCGAACCGCTCCCCCGCCCTCACCGCCTGACCGACGCGCAGGCCGTCGAGGCTTCCCCGCGTCAGGTGTCCGTAGAGCGTGTAGAACGTGAGCGGATCGTCACCAGGGATGTCGTGGCGCAGGACGATCACGGGCCCGTAGTCGAGGCGCGCGGTCGCGTCCTCGAACCCATGGACCACGCCGTCGAATGGGGCGTAGAGGGGCGATCCCGCCGGCAGGGTCAGGTCCAGCCCGATGTGCACGGTGCGACGCTCGTCCGTGGGCAGTCCCTCGCCGAACTCGGGCGCGGCGTAGATGAGGCGCGCTTCGTCGTAGCCGCCCGCACCGATGACGGCCCCGGCGTCGGCCATGGCGGTGAACACGCGGTGCGTGAACGGCTCGGCGGTGTTCTCCGCCGGGTTGCTGGACACCAGCGGGCTGCCGGCGCTGAAGTCCAGGCCGAGCACCGGCGTGGTCTTCAGGTCGTGCCCTGTGAGCGACGCGGCCGCGTGCCCGTTCGTCTTCAGCCACGCGACGAGCCGTGGGGCCCCGGGGACGGGCGACAGGCCCAGGGCCTCGCGGATGCGGTAGTGCGCCAGGCGCGGGTGAATCCCGAGCAGGGCCGGGAGCGTGGTTCGAATGGGCGCCTGACTGATGCCGAGGTACTCCTGCTCCGGTCTCTCCGCCTGTTGCGCGGCGGCCACGCACACGGAGAGGCCGAGGCGGAGGAGCATCAGCCCGTGGAGCGCGGCGATCTCGTCCTCGGTCAGGGGGTTCGCTGCGTGGTACCCGGCGGCCACCTGCGCGGCGGCGGCCAGCGGATCCGCCTTGCCGAGCGACGCGTATGCCATCGCAATCGCGACGTCGTTGACGGTGTGGCTCACCACCATGTCACCGAAGTCCACGATGCCCGTGATGGCCTGCGCGCGGCGGTCGACCAGCACGTTGTAGTCGTTCACGTCTCCGTGGATCGCGCTCCGGCGGAAGCCGGCCAGTCGCGGCGCCACGTGCTCCCGGTGAATCGCGACCACGCGTTCGACCATCTCGCGCGCAGCCGCGTCGGTGACGAGCGGCAGGCGTTCGGCGATCACGGACGGCGCCGTGGCGAGATCCCAGTGGAACGTCCGGTCGAGCGCGGGATGATGGAAGGCCTCCAGCGCGCGATCGATGGCGGCGACGGCGCGTCCCAGATCGCGCAGGAGCGCGTCGCTCTGGCGCGGCGTGTCCCCGAGGGCTGTGCCGTCGAGGGCCGTGATGAGCCGGACGAAGTGCACGCCCTGCTGCGCGATGTCCTGTCCATCGCGCGTCGGCACCAGCCGGGGTGTCAGGCCCGTGCCGGCCAGCTGCCGCATCACCCCGTTCTCGGCCTCGAGCATCTCGCGGCGTTCGGTGGCATTGGCGACCTTCAGCACGAAGCCGACGCCCTCGGACGTGCGCAGGAGGAAGTTCTGATCGCGCTCGCTCGAGAGCGGCGTGGCTGTCGCCGCCACCCCGAACAGGCTGCGCGCCAGGTGTTCGGCGTCCCGGAGCGTCAGCCGCGGCGCGTGGGCGAGGAGTGTCATTGAGCCGACACTATGCCACGTCCAGCAGCTCGTCCAGGGACTCGGCGAAGGTGCGTGCAGGAGGATCTCGAACGCCTTGCCGAACAGCTCGCCACCCGGTTCGATCAGGCCTCTGCGCGCGAGGACGTTCACGACGCCCACGTCGGCGAGGTAGAACTTCGGTGCGCCGATGACGCGTCGCTTCGGCCGTCGGGTGTAGGCCGGCAGCCCGGCGCCCGCCGCGAGAATCAGTGGACGTCGCCTGTGCCACGGCGAGCGACTTCTGGGCACAGCCTTGGCTTTTGGGGCCATAAGAAGAACGACTTTGTCAGATTGACGGCGTACAGGGCATGATCGCTGGCGTGAGTCCACGACAGAGCGTCAACTTTGCCCCAAAACAGCCGCTTTCGAGGCCGCGAACCGCGGCCAGGGGGGGTGTTTCGGCCCGGACAGCCCCACAACCAGCCGCCGCCAGGGGCGGAAAGGTCGCCGCGACGGGCGGCGACACGGTCATCCAGTGCCTGGAACGTGAGGGCGTGGAGGTCGTCTACGGCTACTCCGGCGGCGCCGCGATGCCCATCTTCGACGCGCTGGTCGACTCGCGGATCAAGTTCGTGCTCGTGCGCCACGAGCAGGGCGCCACGCACATGGCCGACGGCTACGCCCGCGCCACCGGCAAGCCCGGCGTGGTGCTGGTGACCTCGGGCCCCGGCGCCACGAACTGCGTGACCGGCCTCCTGACGGCGCTGATGGACTCGGTGCCGATGATCGTGCTGTGCGGCCAGACCATCACGTCGATGCTCGGCAAGGACGCATTCCAGGAGGCCGACGTCACCGGGATCACCTACCCGGTCGTCAAGCACAGCTACCTGATCAAGGACGCTGCCGACATCCCGCGCGTGATGCGTGAGGCGTTCCACATCGCGACGACCGGGCGGCCCGGCCCCGTGCTCATCGACCTGCCGAAGGACGTGACGCAGGGCCCCTGTGTCGCGCCCTTCGTGGACGAGGTCCACCTGCCCGGGTACCACGTGCCAGGCCGACCGGACGCGACGGGGCTGCGGAAGGCCGCGGCGCTGCTGCTCAGGAGCCGGCGCCCCGTCCTCTACGTCGGCCACGGCGCCGTCGTGTCGAACGCCGGCAAGGCCATCATGCAGCTGGCCACCACGCTCAACGCGCCGATCGTCAACACACTGCTCGGCAAGGGGGCCTGTCCGGAGGACCACCCGCTCCACCTTGGCATGCTGGGCATGCACGGGACGGCCTACGCCAATCTGGCGGTGCAGCACTGCGACCTGATCATGGCGATCGGCGCGCGCTGGGACGACCGGATCACCGGCAAGCTGTCGGAGTTCTGCACCGACGCCGCCAAGATCCACGTGGACATCGATGTCTCCGAGTTCAACAAGGTCGTCCGGCCCGATGTCAGCCTGGCCGCGGACGCCCGGCTCGCCATCGAGGAGCTGGTGCCGCTGGTGCGGACGCTCGACACCGATGACTGGCTCGAGCGGATTGCAGGCTGGCGCCGCCAGTACCCGTTGAAGTACCCGAAGAAGGGGGGGCTGCGGGCCCAGTACGTCGTGGACCGGCTCGACAAGCTCGGGGGGCGCGACTGCATCATCACCACCGATGTCGGCCAGCACCAGATGTGGGCCGCGCAGTTCTGCCTGACGACCCGGAACCGCCACTGGATCTCGAGCGGCGGCGCGGGAACCATGGGCTTCGGCTTCCCGGCGGCGATTGGCGCCGCCATGGCGACGGGGAAGCCCACCTGGAGCATCGTGGGGGACGGCGGGTTCCAGATGACCTTCGCCGAGCTCGCCACCGCCAGGCTCCAGAAAGTGCCCGTCAAGATCCTGGTGATCAACAACCACTACCTCGGCATGATCCGGCAGTGGCAGGAGCTGTTCTTCGACAACCGGCTCTCGGGCGCGGACCTCGAAGGCAACCCGGACTTCGTCAGGATTGCCGCGGCGTACGGCATCCCGGCGAGGCGCGTGACCCGTGCCGGGGACGTCGACAAGGCCCTGCGCTGGGCGATGGCGTTCAACGACGGCCCCTGCCTGGTCGAAGCCGAGGTCGTGAAGGAGGACAACGTGTTCCCGATGATCCCGGCCGGCGCCCCGCTCTCAGGGATGATCATCGAGCGGCCGAAGGTGAAGCTCGAGAAGCCGACGGGTTCGACGTAGCAGGCTGCTGAAGAACGCAGCCTGAAGAGAGAAGTGAGAAGAGAGAAGTGAGAAGCGAAAAGTGAAAACCGCCACTGTCTCCCCGCCGCGCGGCGCCGCCTTCGAACAGGATCCGGGCAAGGCCCCGCGGCGGCACGTCGTCACCGACGTCGTCACGCCGCCGCTGCACACCATCTCGCTGCTGGTTCGGAACAAGCCCGGCGTGCTGGTGCGCGTCTCGCTGGTCTTCTCCCGCCGCGGCTACAACATGGAGTCCCTGGTGGTCTCGCCCGCGCTCTCGATCGCCGGGCTCGATGCGGCGCCGGGCGAGTACTCGCGGATGACCATCACCTGCTCGGGCGATCCCGACACGCTGGAGCAGATCATCAAGCAGATCGAGAAGCTGGTCGATGTGGTTCACGCCATCGACCACACCGGCCAGGCCGTGATCGAGAGCGAGCTGGCCCTGGTGAAGATCAAGGTGGGGCTCAAGGAGCGCACCGAGACTCTGCAGATCGCCGAGAACTTCAAGGCCAAGGTCGTGGACTTCGGGGCCGAGTCGCTGATCCTCCGCTGCGCGGGCGAAACCGACAAGCTGGACGCCTTCATCAGCCTGCTCAAGCCGTTCGGCATCATCGAGCTGGTCCGGTCGGGGAAGATCCTGATGGTGCGCGGGCTCGACGAAACCTAGAGCGGGATTTCCATCGCGCGGGCTCCGGAAGCCGGCCCGGCTCCGTCACTGCCCCGATGGTCGTCTCACGGCACCCGGACGACCACCTCGTTCGATGGGCCCGTGGCGCCGCAGGCGGTCATCGCACGCACACGTACGTAGTAGGCGCCGGGCGACACAGCGGCCAGCGACGCCTGCCACGTCGTGCCGGGACCAACGTCGATATCGAGCAGATCGCTCGCACCGGACGTGCTGCCCACCTGCAGCCGGTAGCTGGTGTGGCCTAGCGCTCCCGTCCACTGCAAGGTGACGGCACCGCCGGCCGTGACTGCGGTCAGCCCGGTTGGGGCGGCCACGGGCGCGCTGGTGCAGCCGAGGACCACCTCGACGTCCGGTGCCGGCGCGCTCTCGCCGCACGCGTTCGCCGATCGCACGCGCACGAAGTAGCGGCCCGGCGGCGCCGAGGCCACGAGCGACAAGGTGCGGCCTACATCGGCGCGGTAGAGATCCGCAATCCCCACGGCGCTCCCGGCCTCGACGATGTACGAGGCCGCGGTCGGCGTCCACGACCAGGAAAGGGCCGTGGTCACACCCGACACCTGTGCCGCCAATCCGGTCGGCACCGGCGGCGCGGTCGCGCACAGGCTCGCGCCGGTCAGCTGCACCTGCACCTCGTTGGACGCAGGTCCCTGGCCGAACACGTTCACGCCCCTGACGCGGACGAAGTAGAGCCCGGGCGGCGCGGCGGCATCCAGTGTGGTCGTGGCGCCGATGTCGGCGGCGTAGCGGTCCGCGAGCCCGCTGGCCGAGCCGACCTCGATCCGATAGGTCTCGGCGCCTGCCGCCCGGCCCCACCAGAGCCCGACGCTGAGCCCGTTGGCGTGACCGGTGAGGCCCTGCGGGGCGGCTGGTGTGCTCGATCCGGTCCGATACACGGCCGTGTACGTCGTGTCGGCCTGCGGCGTGACGATGTCGTGGAGCGCGGCGCCGCCGTCGGACCACGACGCAAACTCGAACGGCGTCCCCGCCGACACCTGGGTGAACGCCTCGAGCGAGCGGACGATGCCTACGACGCTGTCGAAGGCGAGCGGCGTGGCGACGGGCTGCCCGTCGAGCCGCACCTGCAGGCCTGCTGGCTGGGTCCGCAGCGTCAGCCGCACACGCCGTGGCTGGATGTCGCGGAACACCGTGTGCGTGAGGCCGGCGGCGTCGCGCACGGTCAGGTAGATCCGGTACCAGACGTTCGCGGAGGTCTCGCCCGTCGTGGGAATCACGAAGCTCCCGCCGGCCGCACCCGTCGTGGACGGCAGGAACGGGTGTGTGTGCGTGTCGTGATGGAAGTCCACGCGCCACGTGAAGGCGGTGGGCGGCAGCGAGCCCTGTTCGGGGTCGGTGCCCGTGCCGCTGTAGGCCACCGTCTGCCCACCGCTGTACAGCGTGCCAGCCGCCGGCTGCACGATGGTCGCCGTTGGCGCCTGGTTCGTGCTCACGGTCAGCACGGCCTCGTTGCTCAGCGTGCCTCCCACGGTGTTGCTGACGCGCACGCGAAAGCGCGCGCCGCTGTCGCCGAGAGTCGGCGACGTGAGCGTGTAGCTCTGCGCGGTGGCCCCCCCGATGTCCGCGCCGTTCCGCTGCCACTGGTAGCTGAGGGGCCCGACGCCGCTGGCCACGACGGTGAAGGTGGCCGACGTTCCCGGCTGCACCGTGACGTTGGCTGGATGTTCGGTGATGGCTGGCGCCGTTGCGCCGTAGACGACGCGAAAGAGCTGGCCGCCCCCGCCCCGCTGCAGGTAGTAGAGGCTGCCGTCGGCGTCCACCTTCAAGTCCACCGGTGACGACAGCCCCGTCGCGAAACCCGTGACCGTGTTGCCGTTGGCGGGATCGAGCCGCCGGACCCATCCGTTGCAGTAGTCCGCGAAGAAGTACTCGTTCACGAACTCGGCGGGGAACATCGTCACAACGGGCGCGTAGAACGCCCCGCCCGTGATGGCACAGCCGGCGGAACGGCCGTACCAGTAACGGGGTGATACGTAGGCTGGGTTGGTCGTCGGCCCTTCGGTGTTCGGCCAGCCGTAGTTGGCGCCCGCCATGCCGTCATTCACCTCTTCGTACGTGCTCTGGCCCACGTCGTTGATCAGCATGGCGGGCGCGACGCCCGTGCGGTGGATGGCGAAGGTGAACGGGTTGCGGAGGCCGAGTGCCCAGATGGCGCGGTTGGCGCCCGTGGCGGTCGTGTAGAAGGGATTGTCCGGCGGAATCGTCCCGTCGGCGTTGATCCGCAGCATCTTCCCCAGCCGGTTGTTCAGCGTCTGCGAGTTCGAACCGGTGGCGTTGTCCCCGACGGCTACGTAGAGCTTGCCGTCGAGGCCGAACGCGATGGCGCCGCCGTTGTGGTTGGTGGCGCCACTCAGCGTCTCGAGGTCGAGAATCGGCTGCTCCGACCCGGCCACGGCGATGTCCCCACTTGCCGTGAAGCGGCTCACGCGGTTGTGAATGGTGGGGGTGGTGGCGGTGTAGTAGACGTAGACGTACTGGTTCGTGGCGAAGTCCGGATCGAACGCCACGCCCAGCAGGCCGCGCTCGCCGACGGAGCTGACCGTCACGGTGAGGAACGGCGTGGCGAGGAGCGCGCCGTTCTTGACGACGCGGAGCTGGCCGCCCTGGAGGCACACGAAGATGCGCCCGTCGGGCGCGATCTGCATGGCGGTGGGACTGGGGAGACTGCCAGCCACGAGCTGTTCGGAAAAGCCAGCCGGCAGTGTGGCCGCCGGAGCCGCTCCCGCCGTTGCGAGCAGGCACGCGAGCGCAACCCCCACGCGCCACCCCTGCTGGACTCTTCCGTGCATCGATCACCCCTGCGGGACGCGCGCAGGGGGTGCGGTCCCGGTCACCTCGAGCATAGTTCAACTCGCCGGTGCTATTGCCCCGGCCCCTTCATCTCGGTGTAACCGGCCGGGAGCGCGAGCCGCTCGTCGGGTACGGCCGTCTTCTCCACCTTCGTCACCTCGTAGAGGACCTTACCGTCCGCACCGGCCATCCACAGGATGAAGAAGCTGCTGCCGAACTGGTCCCGGAGACGTTTCAGATCGTCGGCCGACATGACGCCGGAGCCCGACGCGGAGCTGAGATCAGCCCCGAGCGAGCCGAGCTCACCGGTGATGCACATCTGCGTCTGCTCACCACTGCCCCGGCTCATCGCGTACATGTCGCACTTGTAGCCGGCATAGCTGCCCTGTTTGCCTACCTTCTTGAACTCGAGATTGCCCTTGGCGGATTCCTTCCGCGCGAGGTCCGCGACGCCCCGCATCACCATGTACTTCTTCTGCCCGGGGATCAGCATGGTCACGGTGCCGGCATTGTCTGTCAGCATGACCATCTCCTGGCCACCGGCGTTCATCTCGTATCGCGCGCGGCTGCCCTTCGCGTAGACCGTGGCGCTGGTGGCGCCGCCGGCGAGCTTCATGGTGACGATGCCTTCGAACGCCTGGGCCGCAGCCGGGGCCGCGCCTGCGGCGAGGGCAACGAGGAGGGTGAACACACTGAATGGAAGTCGCATCACTCGGCTATTATCGGCGGCTCGCCGGCTCGACATTAGTTGGCGCGCGACGTGCCTGTGCTCACTCGGCCGGACACCCTGCGGCGGCCTGCGGTGTCCGGGTCCAGCGAGGCCGTTCCGGGTCGGCGAACTGCGCCGCGCTGAGCCGACCGCCCCGCGCGCGCATCCACCGGGCGACGGCGTCCACCATCTGCACCTGGGGCTCGCCCGCGTGCGGCGTTCCCGCGGCGGGCGCGATCGCGGCGGTGCGCGCGGCGAGGAAATCGGTCATCGCGACGACGAGCCGCTCCTCGTCACGGACGGGCCTACCGGAGGCGTGCGCCACGTCCACGTCGTAGCCGCCGTCGCTGCACGCGAGCCGCACGTGCAGGCCCGAGACGCCGAGCGCGCGTCCGCCCCAGCGCGGACGGCGCAGCTGCGCCGTGAGCACCTGCCGGAGCTCGGCGCCCGTCAGCGTGCGCCGCACCACGATGTTGTCGAACGGGAACGTCTCGTAGAGCGTGCCCATGGTCGCAGGTCCGGCCGGCAGGCCCACCCGGAGCCCGCCGGGCCCGCTCGCCTGGCCGATCGCGACGTCGGTGCCGGGCGCCACCTCGCGAATGGCGTCGGCGAAGAGGTTCGCGAGTGCCGACTCCTCGGTGCCGCTGCCCCTGTGAAGGGGCGTCTCGAGCACCGGCCCCAGTGGCGTGGCCTGCAGCGCACGGACGCGCGCGAGCGCGGGGGCCATCGCGGTCTCTACCGCGGCGTCTGGAAGGACAGGACGGCCCTCGTAGTGCGCCTGGGCCCCGGCGGTCTCATCGGCCGCGCATCGACCCTGGGCGTCCTCGCGGGCGCACACTTCCCGCGGCGGGAAGATGTGAACGGCAGCCACGCTTGGGGCCTGGGGCTTGGGGCTTGCGGCTTGCGGAAGGACACTGGAGATCGCGCCGTCCGATCCCGCCGGGCGATCGATCACCACGTCGACTCGGCTGAAGGCACGACCCCACGAATAGGCCTGCACGATGGCCACACCGTTCACCTCGTGAGCCACCGCGGCGTGCGTGTGCCCCGCGAAGACGACATCGACGAGCCCGCGCGGCAGCGCCCTCACCACGTCGAACATCTCGGAGGTGTCGTCGCACGAACCGAGGTCCGCGGGCACGTCGAACCGACCGCAGTAGCCCCCCGCGTGCGAGGCCACCACCACGAGTGCGGCGCCCTCTTCGCGCAGGCGCGACGCCTCGGTCTCGAGGGCAACGGCCAACGCGGTCACCTGCAGGCCGACCACGTTGGAGGCCAAGGTCATCGACAGCGCATCGCGCGTCATGACCCCGATGACGCCCACCTTCACGCCCGCGGCATCCACGAGGATCGAACGCCTGACGTTCGGCCACTCCACCGGACGACCGTCCTCGAGCAGGTTGGCGGCCAGGAGCGGAAAGCGCGCCTGGGCCGCGCGGGCCTTGATCGCGCCGCGCTTGTCGGCGCCCGCCTCGAACCGGCGGCTGTCTACCGCGCCGAACTCGAAGTCGTGGTTGCCAATCGCCGCGGCGGTGTAGCCCAGCGCGTTGTAGGCATCGATGACGATGGCGCCCTCGGACAGGTTCGACTCGATGCCGTCCAGGTACGTGTCGCCCGAGTCGAACAGCAGCACGGCCCCGCCGTCGGCCGCGCGCGCCGCACGGAGGTTCGCGAGGTAGCCTCCCAGCAGGGCCAGGCCCCCGCGGCCGTCCCGGGCGAAGACCTGGCCGTGCAAATCCGTGGTGCCCACGAGGGACAAGGTGACCGGACCGGCCGCATCGTGCGGACGATCGGACGAAGGCCCAGCCGCCAGGAGCCACACGAACGCCGGCGCGCACGACAGCGCGACCCAGCGTGGGCGAAGGGCCCGGCGGCAGCGGGAAAGAAAGTCACGCATTCGCGCGTGCAGCGCTCAATGATACCCTCCCCCCATGAACCGCAGGGACTTTCTGACCTCCTCGGTCCTCGGCACCACTGTGGCCGCCGCGACCATCGCTTCGCCATCCGCAAACGCCGGCGGGGACGCGGCGGGGCAGGCACGCCCGGGCACGGCCACGCGCAAGATCCTCATTGCCGGTGGCGGCTACGGCACCGCGTTCATCCGGTACATGGCCCAGCTGACGGGCAAGCCGCGGCCGAAGCTGCTGTACCTGCCGACGGCGTCCGCGGACTCGCCGCAGGGCATCATCACGTGGTACCAGAACTGCGCGCCGCTTGGCGTCGAGGCGTCGCACCAGATCAGCTTCATCGCGAGCACGCGCCAGAGCCGGAGCTGGGAGGACGTCTTCCTCTCCGTGGACGGCATCGTCTGCTCCGGGGGCAATACGCTCAACCAGCAGGCCATCTGGAAGGCGCAGGGCATCGACCTCGTCCTGCGCCAGGCCTGGGACCGGGGCATCGTCCTCGGAGGCGCGAGCGCGGGATCCCTCTGCTGGTTCGAGGAGGGGACGACGGATTCGAGGCCGAAGGAGCTGAGCACGGTGCAGGGCCTCGGGTTCCTCAAGGGCAGCCACTCGCCACACTACGACGCGGAGAAGGATCGGCGTCCGACGTATCACCGCCTGATTGGCTCCGGCCAGATGAAGCCCGGCTACGCGTGTGACAACGACGCCGGCCTCTACTTCGAGGACAACGAGGTGAAGCGCGTGGTGAGCAACCGTACGGGCGCGAAGTGCTATTTTGTGAGCGTCGTGGACGGCAAGGTCCACGAGCGGGTGATGGAACCGGAGATGCTGGCCCAGGCATGACGTGAGGTGAGCGATGGCATCGAGCGGACTGATGGCGTTCCTGAAGAAAGTCGGCGAGGATGAAGGCCTCCGTGGGGAACTGACGGCGCTGGCGGGTCGGTACGGGATCCAGATCGGCGCCGACGAGCTGAGCGACGCGGCCCTGGGCCAGGTGGCAGGGGGCCTGCTCCCGGCCTCCCCGTCGCAGACCACGCTGAGCAGCACCGTCGGCGGGGTCGACATGAAGAAATGGGCTCCCCCCTCCCTCAAGCTCGGGGATGGGTCGGTCTGAGGCAACACGACGATAGTGGAGGCGATCGATGGATCTGAGCGGACTGGCAGCGTTTCTGAAGAAGGCCGCCGAGGACGAAGGCCTGCGCAAGGAGTTGGCCGAGCTCGCCCAGCGGTACGGCGTTCCACTTGGCGCCGACGAGCTGAGCGACGCGGCGCTGAATCAGGTGGCGGGGGGCCTGCTGCCGGCGCTGGGGTTGTCGACGACACAGACCCGACTGACCGGCGACATCACGTCGGTGACCGGCAAGAAGGTCAAGAGCACGCTCGAGATCGGTACGCTGGGCGACGGATCGGTGTAGGCGCGACCAGCAAGCGTGAACCCGCGGCCGAACGCCGCGGGTCACGCCATCAGGAGCGCATGGGTGGCCATGCGCTGGAGCAGGACGTCCAGCTGCGCGACGCTCAGCGACGGGCGCTGTTCGAGCAGCGCCTGGCGGTCGCGGGTCCCGTCGAGCAGCCGTAGCAGCGATCGTTCGGTGTCGTCGAGCCGCAGGTTGTCGTGGCGCAGTGTCGTCACCACGGCGCCGGCTCCGGCCTGCGCGCGCGCAAGCGCGCTCGCCACCGGTCTTGCGCTCGCCGTCACGGCGAACGGGACGCTCGATGTCTGAAGGCGAACGATCTGCCCGCGATGGAAGCGCAGGAGCGCGCTCGCGATGAGCGCCGGGTCTTCGGCGCGGAGGCCGTCCGGCCGGGTGCCCGCCAGCAGCGATCGGACATCCTCGACGAGTGTCGGGATGTCGACTACCCGCGGAGCGCGCTGGTACAGCGCCAGCAGCAGCGCCTTCATCAGCGGGTCGTTGGTCTCGACCCCGCGCCCGTCGCGTGTGCGGAAGCGTTCCACACTGGTTCCCGTGACATGGGGCGGGTCCGACTCGGGCTGTGCGCGGGCGCGCACCACGAGGCCGCCCACCGCATCCTCCGCCGTCAGTGACCGCCGCCTCGACTCGGCGCGGGACAGCACGGTGCTCCGGAACGCCCGTCCGCTCAGGAGATCGAGCAACTGGTCGCGCTCCAGACCATCGGCTAGATGCCCCGATACCACCGAACCGAGCCCGTCGGGGAGGTCATCCGGCAGCGGTTCGGGTTCGGCGTCGCCCACGTACTGCAGGCCATGTTCCCGGGCTCGAGCGACGAAGTCCGTCAGGTAGAGCGGGTCGTTCACAGGTTCCAGGTGCTCGTGCACGATGTAGGCGTCGCTCGAATCCATCAGCAGGCGCTGCTCGTGTTCCAGCACCGCCCGGTAGTGGCCCTCCGGCGTGAACGCGTGCCCCGCGAGCAGCCGAAGGAGATCCCGCGCGGCGGACACCTGCGGCGATCCTGGCGGCAGGCCCCGGACGCCCCTGAGCAACAGATCGCGGACCATGCCGCGCAGGAACCAGCCGGGGTAGGTGTTGTAGCTCACCAGTGCCAGGCCCGCCGGCGACAGGCTGCGGGCGCAGGTGGCGAGGATGGCTTCCCGCACGTCGGGAGGGACGTGCGAGTAGACGCCGTGGCACAGGATGTAGTCGAACTCGCCCAGCTGACCGGCCACCGTCCGTAGATCGGCAGTCTCGAAGCACACCTGCTCCAGTCCGAGCGCGCTCGCCAGTGCTCGCGCTGCACCGATCTGTGTGGCCGAGAGGTCGATGCCCGTGTAGCGGCCCTCGGGCAGGGCCATCGCAAGGGCGATCAGGTTCACGCCCGTGGCGCAGCCCAGTTCGAGCACGCGGGCCGTCGGCACCGGCGGGGCCTCCAGGCCGGAGAGGCGTGCGGCGGTTGCCAGGCAGTCGGGGTGCGTCGTCCAGCGCGGCAGGTTGTCGTACGGCACCTCGTTGTAGCTGTCGCGCAGGGCATCGGTCAACCTGTCGTCGGACCGTTGAGTGTCGTTCGTCATGACTGTCGTCGGAGGCAGCGAGGCACGGTAACGATACACCTCACAGTCCGCCGTTTGACTTGCCGATCCGCCTGTGCGATTGTCCGGCCGTTCCCTGGCCGCGCGATGGCCACAGGAGAGACCCGATGAGCGAACGGCGCGAGCAGCGCGACCTCGGCATGGACCGGCGCATGGACCGGCGTGACTTCCTGAACGGCGTGGCGATCGGGGTCGGTGCCGCCTCGGGCGCGCTGCGCGCGCGTCCCGCGGACGCGGCCGCCGACACGCGCGTGGCTCAGCCTGCGGGCCCGGAGGCCTACCCGCCGCGGCGTCTCGGCCTCCGCGGACAGCACGCGTCCGCCGTCGAGGCGTTCGGAGCCATCGACGCCGGGCGGTACGCGCAGTTCCCGGGCATCGACGTGGACACGAACGAGGTTTACGACCTCGTGATCGTGGGCGGCGGTCTCTCTGGCCTGTCGGCCGCGTACTTCTGGCAGAAGGCACTGCCGAACCAGCGCGTGCTCATCCTCGACAACCACGACGACTTCGGCGGCCACGCCAAGCGCAACGAGTTCGTCTACGACGGCCGCACCTATGTGAGCTTCGGCGGGACGATGAGCATCGCCACGCCGTACCCGTACAGCTACATGGCGAAGCGGCTGGTCGAGGATCTCGGGATCGACGTGACGAAGAGCGCCGAGGTCACGAACCGCGTGCTGTTCGACACCTACGACCTCGGGCCGGGCACCTTCTTCGACAAGGAGCACTTCGGCGAGGACCGTCTGGTGGTGGGCACGGGACGCATCCCCTGGGCCCGGTTCTTCGCGAAGGCGCCGCTCTCGGACGCGGCGCGGAACGATCTGATCCGGCTGCACGGCGAGAACCCGGACTACATGGCCGGCAAGTCCGTGGACGAGAAGATCGCGGCGCTGGCGACCATCAGCTACCAGGACTTCCTGCTGACGTACGCGCGGATGAGCCCTGAGGCGCTGCCGTATTTCCTGGGGCAGGGCGGACGCAACAACAAGCGCGTGGACACGACGCCGGCGCTCGAAGCGGCGCGACGAGGGTCGGTGGGCTTCGACGGCCTGGGCCTCCCGAAAGAGGAGCAGTTCCGCCAGGGCAGCTACACGTTCCACTTCCCGGACGGCAACGCCTCGATGGCGCGGCTGCTGGTGTCGCGGCTGGTCCCGACGGCCATTCCCGGGACCCACGATATGCACAGCATCGGCAACGTGGCGGTGGCCTACGACCGGCTGGACGGGATCGGAGCTGCCGTGCGCGTCCGCCTGAACAGCACCGTGACCCGCGTGGCTCACGACGGGCCGGCCGGGAAGGCCACCGTCGTGAAGGTCGCCTACCTGCGCGACGGCCGCATGCACCAGGTGCGCGGTCGCCACGTGATCCTCGCCTGCTACAACGGGATGATCCCGAAGCTCGTGCCCGAGCTGCCGGCCGTGCAGAAGGACGCCCTGGCGTATTCGGTGAAGGTGCCGATGCTCTACACCAACGTGCTCATCCGCCGCTGGACCGCGTTCAAGCAGCTCGGCGTGGCCAGCATCAGCGCGCCGGGGATGTATCACCCGAGCACCAGCCTCGATCCGGGAACCACCGTCGGCGGCTACCGCGGCGTCACCACGCCGGACGAGCCCATCGTCGTGCACATGGTCCGCAATCCGAACCGGCCCGGGCTGCCGCGCAAGGAGCAGAACCGCCTGGGCCAGCAGGAGCTGCGGACGATGACGTTTCATGATGTCGAGTTGTCGATCCGACGGCAGTTCGCACGGATGATGGCGGGCACCGACTTCGACCCGGCCACGGACATCGTCGGCATGGCCGTGAACCGCTGGCCCGACGGGTACTCGTACACCTACGACACGCTGGCCGATCCGGACGTGCCGCCGGAGCAGCGGCCGCACGTCATCGGCCGGCAGCGTTTCGGCCGGATGACGATTGCGAACTCGGACGCCGGCGCCGCGGCGTTCACCAACCAGGCGTTCGACGAGGCGCACCGCGCGGTGCAGGAAATCCTGGTCAGCCGGGGCCTCGCGTGAGCCAGCAGGACGGCACGTTCCATCGCTCGCTCGGTCTCTTCGACTCCACGATGATCGTGGTGGGCGGGATGATCGGCTCGGGGATCTTCCTCGTCAGCGCCGACATGGCCCGCCTACTCGGATCGGCGGCCTGGGTGCTGGCGGCGTGGGGCATCACTGCAGTGCTGACGCTGGCCGCGGCCCTCTCGTACGGGGAGCTGGCTGCCATGTTCCCGCGCGCCGGCGGGCAGTACGTCTACCTGCGGGAAGCCTTCTCGCCCATGGCGGGTTTCCTCTACGGGTGGACGCTGTTTGCCGTGATCCAGACCGGCACCGTGGCGGCCGTGAGCGTGGGCTTCGCGCGATACGCCAGCGTGCTGTTCCCGCCCGTGGCGGAGGACCGCTACCTCATCGCGCCCGTGCATCTCGGCGAGCGCTACGCCGTGTCGCTGTCGGTGGCGCAGCTCGTGGCCATCGGCGTCATCGCGCTCCTCACCTGGACCAACACGCGAGGGCTGGACTACGGCCGCATCATCCAGAATGTGTTCACGACGGCCAAGACCGGCGCGCTGCTCGGGCTCATCGTCATCGGCCTCGCACTCGGGGCCAGCTGGGAGACGATCGCCGCGAACTTCTCGAGTGCCTGGGCCCCCGTGTCGCCGGCCCCGATCGTGCCGGGGCTGGATGCCTCGTCCACCTACGGCATGCTCGTGGCGCTGGCCGTGGCCCAGGTCGGCTCGCTCTTCAGCTCCGACGCGTGGAACAACATCACGTTCACCGCCGGCGAGGTGAAGGACCCGAAGCGGGACGTGCCCCTGTCGCTCGCGCTGGGCACGGGGCTCGTCATGACGCTCTACCTTCTGGCCAACGTCACCTATTTCGTGACGTTGCCGACGCAGGCGGTCCAGACGGTGCCGGCGGACCGTGTCGCGGCGGCGTCCCTCGAGGTGGCGTTGCCGGGCATCGGCGCGATGCTGCTGGCGGCGGGCATCATGATCTCCACGTTCGGGTGTGCCAACGGCATGCTGCTCTCCGGCGCGCGGGCCTACTATGCGATGGCGCGGGACGGCCTGTTCTTCCGCGGGGCGGGTCGGCTCAACGCGGAGGGCGTGCCGGCGCGGGGGCTGATCATCCAGGGGATCTGGACGGCGTTCCTGGTGCTGCCCCGTACCTACGATCCGGTCACGGGCGCGTACGGGAACCTCTATGGGAGCCTGCTCGACTACGTCGTGTCGGCCGCGCTGCTCTTCTACATCCTCACGATTGCCGGCGTGTTCCGGCTGCGTCGTGCGCGGCCGGACGTGCCGCGGCCCTATCGGGCGTTCGGCTATCCCGTGGTTCCCGCGCTGTACATCGCGGCCGCCGCAGGCATCCTGGGTGTGCTGGCCGTCTACCGGCCGACGACCACCTGGCCGGGTTTCGTGATCGTGCTGTTGGGCGTGCCGGTGTACGCGTGGTTCTCCCGCGGCGCGCGATGACGCCATCGCGTTGGACCAGATGACGGCCGGCTGCGCGGGCGGCGACGCAGGAACCATCTCTGGGGGCACGGCGTCACAAGAGCGGCCGTGCCCGCGCTCGTCCAGAACACTCCCAGACGCACCATGTCGAAGCCGACGTCGCATTCCGCGCCCGAGTACACGGTTGGGGGCCTCAACAGAGATGCCCTCCTGGCCGTCAACATGTTCATCGTGCGGCACATGGTGCGGCTCTACGCCGCGTTCGATGGTGACCTGACGTCGGCCATCGTCCTCGGAGAGGTCGCTCACCACAACCTCTCCGCCTACATGGCGCGGGCCACCTCCGCACGGCGGACGACGGCCGGAGACATCGCGCACGTGCCCGACCGGAGCGATTACCTGCCGACCAACGCGTTCTCCATCGCGCAGGCGACCGGGATTCCACGCCAGACGGTCCGACGGAAGGTCAAGGCATTGGTGGCCCGTGGGTGGCTGCTCGAGCAGGCTGATGGCCTCATCGTCAGCCCGGTCCCGTTCGAGCACTTCCGGACGTCCAATGAGGCCCTCGCCCTGGACGTGAAGGACACGCTGAACACCGTGCTCCGCCTGACGCGCGGGCAGGGCCGCGGCTGAGCCGCGGATCTGCCTCCCGCCTTCGAGCCCGCTCCCCTTCCATCTGCTCCTGGCACCCTCAGTGCTCACATTGAGCACTCGCTGCATGCACGTTACGGCTCCTGCATCCAGAATCGAGGCGAGGAGCAACACGATGGCAGTCATCGATGCGTTTCGACTGGATGGACAGGTCGCGGTGATCACCGGGGCTGGGGCGGGCATCGGTCGCGGCATCGCCGAGACGTTCGCCGACGCCGGGGCGTCGGTGGTCGTCAGCGACCTCGCCGCCGACAAGGCCGATGCGGTGACCGAAGGCATCCGCAAGCAGGGCGGGCAGGCCATTTCCGTGGCGTGCAACGTGACCGACGATGCGGCCCTGGAGCGGCTCGTGTCGAGGGCCGTCGAGGCTTTCGCCAAGATCACGATTCTCGTGAACAACGCCGGCGGCGGCGGACCGAAGCCCTTCGACATGCCGATGAAGGACTTCGTCTGGGCCTACCAGCTGAACGTCTTCTCGGTGTTTCGCCTGACGCAGCTGTGCGCGCCGCACATGGAAGCGGCCGGCGGCGGCGCGGTGCTCAACATCACCTCGATGGCGGGCGAGAACAAGAACGTCCGCATGGCCTCGTACAGCTCCTCGAAGGCGGCGGAGAACCACCTCACGCGCAACATCGCGTTCGATCTCGGGCCGAAGAAGATCCGCGTCAACGCGATTGCACCAGGGGCGATTCGCACCGATGCCCTCGCGACCGTGCTCACGCCGGAGGTCGAGAAGACGATGCTCAAGCACACCCCGATCGCCAGGCTCGGCCAGGCGTCGGACATTGCCTACGCGGCGCTGTTTCTCTGCTCACCGGCCTCGCAGTGGGTGAGCGGCCAGGTGCTCACCGTCAGCGGCGGCGGCCTGCAGGAACTGGACTAAGAAAGGGAAGCGAGAACGCGCATGTCGAAATTCGATGCATTTGAACAGTTCCGGATGACCAACCACGTCGCCATCGTCACTGGCGGGGCCCAGAACATCGGCGAGGGCATCGCACGCACCTTTTCGGGTGCCGGCGCGAAGGTGATGATCGCCGACCTCAACGGCGAGAAGGCCGTCGCCACCGCGACGCGGATCACCGAGGAGACCGGCAACGAGGTGCGCGGCATCGGCTGCAACGTGACCGTGGACGCCGACATCGAGCGGTGCGTGGCCGAGACCGTCAAGGCCTTCGGCGGGCTCACGACGCTCGTGAACAACGTTGGCTGGGGTCGCGCCTACGACGATCCGCTGGCGATCACCGCGGAGGAGATGGTGGAGAGCTACAAGCTCAACACCGTGTCGGCGATGCGCATGACGGCCGCGTGCAGGCCGCACCTGCTGAAGGCGACGAACGCCAGCATCACCAACTCCGGCTCGATGGTGGGCGTGCTTCCCGCGTTCGACTTCCTTGCGTACTCGGCCGCCAAGGCGGCGATGAACCACATGATGCTCGGCCTCGCGCATTACTTCGCGAAGCAGGTGCGCATCAACAACGTGCTGATCGGCACGGTGATCACGCCGGGCTACGCCGAGGCGGGCCTCGACGCGAAGGCGCAGGAGGCGCTCAAGCACCCCAACAACCTCACGGGCCGTGCGGGCTCGCCGCAGGACATCGCCAACGCCTTTCTGTGGCTCGCGTCACCTGCGGGCAGCTGGGTGAGCGGCCAGACCCTGAACGTGTCGGGCGGTGGCACGCGGGTGCGGCTGAAGCCGGAGTAGCTCGGCATGCCGCTGAGCTGGCGGGTGCGGTGGCTGCACCTGGCGGCGTGTGTGTGTCTCGCCGTCGCGGGCGTCATGCCCGCGGCGGCGCAGGTTCCGTCGGACGGACTGGTGGGCGCGCGCGTTGCCGAGGTCGCCGTGGTGCTGCGTCCGGTGCCGCCCGACCCGCAGGTGGCCCGCAACCTCGAAGGATCCGTGCGCAAGGCGTTTGGCGTGTACCCAGGCGACCGGTTCGACACCGCACGCCTGGAGTTCGGGATGTCCCGCGTCCGGGGCGTGACCGGCGTCACCGCGGTCGACGCGGCGATCGAGTTCGCAGGGGTGGACGGTCTGCGGGTCGTGGTCACGGCAGACCTCGCGGCGCCGCGGGGCCCGAAGACCCTGGCGCAGCGCGTGCGCCTGGTGGACGACGGCGAGCGTCTCGTCAAGCTGGATCTGGCGTTCAAGGGCGCCTTGCCAATCTCGGGCAACCAGTGGTTCGGCAACGGCCCGACGCTCACCGAGTTCAGTCCCTACGGGCGGTTCACGGGAGGCAACGGCCCGAACACGGCCTATGACGGGGCCGTGAAGGTGGGCATGGCCGCCGCAGTGCCGGTCGTGAAGGGACAGCGCCCGTTGTACGCCTACGGCCACGTCACCTACCTCGTGCCGGCAATCGCCGGGCAGGCCAACGGGACGGCGGACGCCAAGATCGGGCACGGTTTCGAGGAGGCCTACGTCGGCGTCGTGGGCGGTGGGGCGACAGCAGCCGGCACGGCCTGGATCTACAACGTCTCGTTTGGTGCCCAGCCGTTCTGCATCGGTGGGGCGATGTTCCTCTGCCAGGTGGCCTCGAGCGGCGGCGAGCGCGCCGGCGATTTCAGCTGGCCTCGCTGGACGGCGCACAACACGCTTCGGGCACAGTTCCGGCTGCGCAACACCACCGTCGAAGGGTTCCACCTCGAGTCCAACGACTTCCCGTCCACCGGAACGCGACTCGCGGGCGTCAACCTCCAGCACGAGCCCGGCGTCGGACTGGGATACGGCGCGACGTGGTTCACGACGATCGAGTCGAGCCTCCGGTACTTCTTCCCCGACGGCAGCGAGCAGACGAGAGACGGCATGCGGGGGCTCCACCTCCGCGCCGCGTACACGCCGCCGCCGGCCGGCGGCGCCATCGCCAAGGCCGAGTTCGGCCGCCAGACCAGTGCCCGCTTCGCCATGGACGCCCGCGGCGCGGCGGTGGAGGGTGGATGGTCGTTCGGTCGAGTGAAAGCGCGGCCCAGCCTGACGTACCGCTTCACCGCTACCAGCGGCGACGACCCCGGGACGGCGGAGTTCGAACGGTGGGACCTGCTCTCGTCTGGCGGCGACATCGACACGTGGGTCCAGGGCGTGCTGCTGAAGAACATCCACTACAACAGCAACGTCCAGATGCATCGCGTGCTGGTGCGCCTCCTGCCGAGGCCTCGCTGGCGGTTCACCTCGTCCTTCAGCACGTTCCGCGCGAGCACCGAGAACAACCTCGGCGGCGTGCTGGCCACGGTGCCCGGGCGCTCGCTCGGGCGCGAGCTGCTGATCGTGTCCGAATACACCCTGAGTCGGAACCTCTACGTGCGGGTGACGCAGGGCACCCTGTGGGCGGGCAGCGGCGTGCGCGCGTCCGTGCCGGACCCGGTGTCGAGCCCGTGGCTGGTCGGCATCGCCTCGCTCAACCTCCAGTACTGATGCCCCGCACGTCGTGAGAACGGAGTCGTGATGCAGAGCCAGTCCACACCCGGCGTACGAGGGGCCCTCGTGCCCGCGCTCATCAACGCCGCGATCAACGGCGGCATCGCCTTCAACGGGATGCGCGGCTCGCCCGCCGTCCCGCTGTCGGTGAGCACGATCGGCAGCGGCGAGGCGACGGTCTGGTCCGAGGCGGTCGCCGTCGGCCTCGGCCTCGGCGCGATCCTCTCCGTGATCACGGCGGTGCTGGCCAGGCGCGCGGATCCGGACACGGCCGCGCACACCGCGGCGGGCGACATCGGATGGCTGACCCTGCAGAACGTGCTGTTGCTGTTCGGCGCCACGGTGGCGCTGGCCGTGCTGTGGCAGCGCGTTGCCGGCACGGTGACCGTCAGTCCCGTGATGGGGGCGCTCCTGGTGGCGGTGTACGCGGGGGTCGCCACGGTCGTGATCGACGTGCGGACGCGGCGCACGCTGCTGGATCTGGCCCGTTCGCGACGCCGCTGAGCGCGGCACAGGCGGCGGGTGCGGTCCAGGCGCGGCATGCGAGCGTCGGGCATGTTGGCCTGGGAGCCGCATGCGCGGCTCGCCTCGCAGGGAGTGCCCGAAATGGGCAGTCCGGCGCCTTCCCGCGATCGGCCGCGCGCTATGGTGAAGAGGTGGACACGGAACCGCCGGGCGGAGTGACCGGCGTCGGTCCAGGGGAGACGACGATGTCGATTGCCGGGACATCCATGCTGTTCGCGGGCGCGGTGGTCTGTGCCCTGTCGGTCCAGCCCTCCTACGGTCAGGCGCCTGCAAGGCCCGCCCAAGCCGCCCGCAGCCCCGGCCCAGGCCGTGGACGAGGAGGAAGCGCGCCGCGAGGTGCGGCGCGAGCTGCGCGAGCGCTGGTAGTCCGCCGCCGAGGCGGGGCGGCGAGAGTCAGCCTGCGGCGTCACGTGCCGCCGGCACGGTAAGATCGTACGCATCGTGCCCCGTCGGTTCCCGTCCACACGCTGCAGCGAGTCGAAGGGGACGGCCGTCCGGCACGTCCTCTTCGCCCTCGTCGTGCCGTTCGCGCTGCTGGTGACCAGCGCGAAACCGTCGGCCCAGCCGACGCCACCGCTGTCACCGAAGGCCGGAGGCTACGCCGACCTCGCCGCCTACCAGCAGCGGCTGTTCGACCAGGTGCTGCAGCGCTACAACGCCATCGCCCGCACGCGGTACGCGCCGGCAGCCGCCTACGACGCGATGCCGCCCTCGCGCCGGACGACCTTCGAGGCGGTCACCAATGCTCTCCGTACCACTTCCTTGACCGATGAGACCGGTGCGTCGCTGGGGTCCGGGATCGACATCGTCGAGGCCGTGGACGAGATTGCTGGGGAGACACGCGGCGCCCGGGGCGACCGACAGTTTCGACTGTACGTGCTGCTCGCGCCGGATGCGGTGGATCGGCTCACGCGCTCGCGCGAGTTCAGACGAGGCGCCGACAACACCATCTATCACGCGGGCTATCCCACGTCGTTCCGGCTGACCGGCGGCACCCCGTCCATCCAGGTGTCCGTCAGCCGCGATGGGCGGCGCGGCGACATCGATGTCGACTACCGGTCATCCGCCTTTCCGGTCGCGCTGTTCAACGGGCACCTGACCAGCGCGAACTCCGACGTGCGCGCCGGCGGCAACTACGACCGCCACCAGCAGCGCTGGACCGGCCTCGGCAACTGGTGGCAGCGCTTCCTCGGCCTCTTTTCGGCGCCGGAGCCGCTCGCCGCGGATGTGCCCGCTCCGGGCATGATTCCCGTGCAGCCCCGGCAGCCGTCAGGCGCCGGCATCGAGGTCGTCGTCGAGGACTTCCTCCAGGCGTGGCTGGTGGAGCGGCGCCCGGAGCTGTCGGCCGCGTATTTCTCACCGCTGTCCTTCGCCTGCCTCAGGCCTCTCGACCACGTGCCGGCCGCCCCGGGGCTCGAGCGACACGTGCTGCTGCAGCGCATGAAGGCGGCCAATGAGGCGATCGGGACGGTCGAGACGTTGCCCCAGGTCTCGCTGAGCGTGAACCCCTGGGACCGGAGGCTGCGCGTGCGGTCCCATCGCCTCGGAGCGGCCTTCCTGCTCGCGCAGGTGCCGTCGGACCTGGCCTCGGCGTACGATTGCGCCAATCGCGCGGGTGCCGAGCCGTCACTGGCCAACGGGGAGTACTTCGCCTCGGCGTTCCGGCTTCGCGTGCCGAGCGGGCCTGCCCCGGTGCTGGTCCTGCTGTGGACCCGGGAGCCCGGCGGGTTTCGCGTCGTGGCGATGGATGTCGAGGAGGCCGCCGAACCCAGCGTGCCCATTGGTGGCCCCGCGCGTCCGGTCTCGGCGTCAGCCCCGCGAGCGCGTCGCGTTGCTGGTCCCGCGCCGCTGGTAGATGCCGCGACCGCGTTTCATCGCGCGTGGCTGCTGGAGCGAAACGCAGACCGCGCCCTCTCGTACTTCGACGAGGCCAGCTATGGCTGCCTGCCCGCGGTGAGCGACGGGGCACTCGGCGCCGATCGCGAGTCCATGCGGCGGATGCTCGACGCGGTCAGCCAGCGGGTGGCGCCGACGAGCGCGCTCGACGCGGCCATTCGGTCGGTCGAGCCCGCGCAGCAGGGTGTGGACGTCGTGGCCCATCCCGAGCAGCGTGCGTTCGCGATCGTCCCGGTCGGCGACGCCTTTGCCACTCGGGCCGCGTGCGGCTCGGATCTGCCCGCGCCTGCCCCGGCCGCGAGCGAGACCACGGGCATGGGACGGGCGTTCGTGTCCTACTTCCAGCTGAACGTGCCCGGCGACCCCGCCTTCCTCCTGATGCTGTGGACGCGCCGGGGGAGCGACTGGCGCATCCCCTACTGGACCGTGGTCGAGCCCTGAGCGCCGATCGAGTCGGGGTCGCAATCGGCGGGACATGTTCTCGCGCGGAGCGCCGCGGGATTCTGGCGGATGCCAGGCGCCAGCCGCTACGATACTGTCGAGGTGCTGCAGGCCATCCTCTCGGCGGCGATCGTCGTCACGCTGCTCACGTCGGCTGTCATCGTCCTCGGGTGGGGCCGCCAGCCGGTGCAGGGGCCGATCCCGTTGTCGCTGCTCGGCTTCATGGCCCTGCTGTTCACGTCCGGGCTGGACGTCGGCCTGATCATGCTGCCGCTGACCGAGTTTCCGGTTTACGCGCGCGAGCCGGCGTACGCCTTCGCCAACCCGCTCGCGATCGCGTTCGGTTCCTGGGGCTTTCTCGTCTGGGGCTTCTACTTCCTGACGACGTTCTACTTCCTCGCGGTCGAGCCGCGCGTGCGGCTGTTCGAGCTTCCGCAGGTGAAGTTCGTCAACAACGTGGTGATTGTCGGGACCTGTGCATTCACCGCGCACCTGCTGCTGCAAAACCTGCCGTTCTACGTGCCGTCGATTGGTGAGCCGGCGCGATACGGCGTGGTGGCGCTGGCCGTGCTGCTCTCGGTGCTCACGAGCACCCACATCCGCTACGTGCGCGTGCTGAGCGTCTGGTCGATGTGGCTGTTCGGTGCCCTCGTGGCGGCCATGTGGCTGGCGTCGGGCATGGGCGTCGGCGGGTTCGTGTCGAGCGCCGCCGACATCGGCCCGTACTTCACGAACCTGCCGCGCTTCGTGTCACCCATCTCCGACTACCACGCGTTCTACCTGTTCTGGTGGTTCTCGTGGAGCATCATGATCGGGCAGTTCGTCTCACGGTTCGTGGGCGGCATGCGCACGTGGCACCTGGCCGTGTCGCTGCTCGTGATCCCGTCGATCCCGCTGGCCGCGTGGTTCTCGGTCCTCTACTTCTACTACCGGCAGGGCGCGACGGTGCATCCGGTGCTCACCGTCGCGATGGTGGCGGTGGGCATCCTCTTCGTGATCAACTCGCTGGACTCGCTGATCCGGCTGTACTCCGACAACCTGGGTCTCACCGCCCGCCGGCTGGGCACGGCGAGGTACGTGGCGGCGCACTGGCTGCTCATGTACGCCCTGGTGCTCGCGTTCCAGTTCACGCCGTTGCAGATCGAGTGGATCGGTCTCGTGGTGATCGGGCTGTACGCGGCGGTGTACGGGTTGCTGCTGCGAGCGGTGTGGCGCCGGGACTGAAGCCCCGTCGTGCCGGCTACGGCGTGACCAGCCCCTTGAACTCGATGCGGATCTGCGGGCCGACCTTGAGCATGCCCAGCATCACCACCGGCGGCTGTACGCCGTAGGCGGTCATGTCCAGCTTCGTCTCCCCCTCGAGCGACACGCCTGAACCCGACGACTTCACCACGACCGGGAAGGCGAGCGGCTGCGTCCTGCCCTGAATGGTCATCGTGCCGCTGGCCTGCGCGCGCTCTCCGGCGATCTCGTACTTGTCCACGGTGTAGACGATCTCCGGGAACTGCTCCGGTTTCATCGCCTGCATCAGGTGCTCGGTCATCTCGGCGTTCGGGCAGGTGAAGGCCTTGACCGGCACCACGACCTTCGCGGACTTCACGCCGTTCGCGAACGCCGGCACGGCGGCCCCTCCTCCCGGGCCCGGTGTGACCGACAGCGTCCCTTTCGCGGTGCACGTCCAGCCGCGGATGGTGGAGGTGCCGGAGATGGTGAAGTCCAGATTCGGCTGCTGGGCACCGACCGCTGCCGCGACGGCCATCCACACCCCAACCGTCGTCACTACCCACACCCGCGTCGTGTTCGTCATCCCCACACCTGCCTCCTACTTCCTACTTCCTACTTCCTGTTTCCTAATTCCTGTCTCCTGTCTCCTGCCTCCTGTCTCCTGCCTCCTGCCTCCTACCCTACAGCCCGAACCCGTTCCGGTTGTTCCGCATCATGATCGGCACCTTGCCCTCGGCGACGAACTTCCCGTCGATCTGGTCGATGGCCAGCGTGCGTGTCTGCCGCATCACCATGCGGAACTCGTCCAGCAGGATGTCGATGACCTTCTCGACGCCCGGCTGACCGAAGGCCCCGAGGCCCCAGACATACGGCCGGCCGATGCCCACAGCGTCGGCGCCCAGGGCCAGGGCCTTGAAGATGTCCGCGCCGCGGCGCACGCCGCTGTCGATGAACACCGGCACGCGGCCTTTCACGCCGGCCACCACCTCGGGCAGGCACTCGATGGTGGAGCGCAGGCTGTTCTCCGCGCGGCCGCCGTGGTTCGAGACGAAGACGCCGTCTGCCCCGTTCTGCACGGCGAGCTCGGCTTCCTCCTGCGTGACGATGCCCTTCAGGATCACCTTCATGGGTGTGGCGTCCTTCAGGCGCTTCACGTAGTCCCAGTTGAACGGCGGTCGGGGGCCCGGCGGGCCGCTGACGCCGCGGTGCATCGGGCGCTGGTAACCCTTCTGGTGATTGTGGCAGTTCTGGCAGAGGGCGCCGTCGTAGCGTTCGCGGCCCAGGGCGCGTTGGTTGAGCTCCCGGTTGCTGCCGCCCAGCAGGTCGATGGTCCACACCAGCGTCGGACAGCCCAGTGACGCCACCTTCTTGATCGTGCGCTCGGTGATGCCCCAATCGGGGTTTGCGTAGAGCTGGAACCAGTGGGGCTCGCCGCGGGCTTCGGCAATCTGTTCGTAAGACTGCGAGCTCTGGTGCGACTGGATCTGGAGGATGCCCTTCGCCCGTGCGGCGCGGCCGGCGCCAGCTTCACCCTGCGTGTGGTAGGCCTCGAGCGCGGCGACGGGACAGAGGAAGAGCGGCGTGTCCCATTTGCGGCCGAAGAGCGTGACCGACGTATCGAGTTTCACCGCATCCGGGCCGAGCCGGCGTGGCCGGAGCTGGAGCCGCAGGAAGCCTTCGCGGTTGGCCATGCGGGTCTCGAGGTCGTCCACGCCCATGTGCAGGTAGGCCCAGTGCACCGGCAGGTTGTTGGCGTTGGCCACCTTCTCCATGTCCCACACGTTCACCGCGTCGGCGGCCGACTCCACCAACTGGCCGCCGAACTGGTCGTCCAGGGCCGTAGCCCCTGGCATCACCGGGGTCGCGCCCTGCTGAAGCGCCAGCTCCGCCCCGCACTCGGCGCAGCGCGCTCCCGGGGCGTGCGTGTGGTGGGAGGCCATCGGCGTCAGGTCGACGCCGAGCGAGCGGCGCCACTCCTCCGCCAGCGCGGGGTAGCCCATGGCCAGCAGCGGGCTGCTCGCGAGGAACTGGAAGAAGCGCCGGCGGCTGGCCACCGTGGCGTCCTGACTCGGAGATCTCGGGGTTTCGGACATGCGCAATCACCCTCGTGTGTGCGGAATCGGTGCGCTAGTATCCGGCATTCCCGACGCCCGCGCAATTGTCACGGGGCCTGGCACCGTGACGCGGCATTCTGCTGCAAGAACTGCGATCCGGCGGGCGACACGCCCCTCAGATCTCGTTGGCGGCCATCACATGGATGCCGGCGCCGAGTGGCCACCCGTGCGGGGCGGGGCTGATGATGGCGGCACGTCCAACCGCCCTGGTGCCCACCACGTCGCGCACGAACGTCAGGTTGACCGCGTCGCGCATCGTCGGCGTCTCGGTCCACTTCGCCTCGTAGAGATCGAGCCGCCCGCCCCGGTCCACCAGGAAGTCGACTTCCCGCGTCCGATCGCGCCAGTAGAACACGCGTCCGGATCCACCGGCCCGCCGCTCGCGGTGGCGGAGCTGGGCGAACACGAACGTCTCCCAGATGGCGCCCGCAGACGGCGACTGACGGAGTTCCCGCGGAGTCCTGATGTTGAGCAGGGCGCACAGCATACCGGTGTCGCTCACGTACAGCTTCGGGCTCTTGACGATCGACTTCGTGCGGTTGGAGAACCAGGGCTCGAGCAGCACGATCTGGCCCGAGGCTTCGAGGACCGACAGCCACTGGTTGGCCGTAGAGGGTGAGATGCCGACGTCCCTCGCGAGGTCCGCCTTGTTGAGGAGGTTGGCCGATCGCAGCGCGCACGCCCGCAGGAACCGCTCGAAGTCGCGCAGGCTGCCCACGCTGGTAAGCGACCGTACGTCACGCTCGAGATAGGTGGCGATGTACGAGTGGTAGAAGGACGCCTGGTCGATCGCCGCGTTGGCGTGCAGCTCGGGGAAGCCACCCCGCACCAGCAGGGTGTCGAGCAGGACGTCGGGCCGGGCCCGACGGACCTCGGCGAGCGACAGCGTGTCCAGCTCCAGGATGTCGGCCCGACCGGCGAGCGATTCTGCGACGCCCTTCATCAAGGTGAACTTCTGTGAGCCTGTAAGCAGAAAGACACCGTTCCTGCCGCGATCGGCATCGACGGCGGCCTTGAGGTGACGGAACACCCCTGGCGCGTACTGGACCTCGTCGATGATGAGCGGTGGAGGGTGGCGGGCGAAGAACGCCGCGGGGTCCTTGTCGGCCTGTTCCGCCTCGCTGGGCAGGTCGAGCGAGACGAAGCGATGCCGGGGAAAGAGACGGCGCAGTGTCGCGGTCTTGCCGGTCTGGCGGGCGCCGGTCAGCACCACCACCGGGCGCGTCCGGGCCGACCGCCGGACCCGCCGCTCGAGGTCTCGCGCGATCCACACGTGCTAAAAATACGATCCAATCGTATATTTTGCAACTGGTCGGCACCACGACGCCGGCGCGCCGTTCCTTCTCGTCGACGGGCCTCGACACCGGCGGCAACTGAAAAGATCACCAGATAGATCGTCCGACCACCAGATAGATCGCCTGATCACCAGATAGATCGCCTGATCACCAGATAGATCGCCCGATCACCAGATAGATCGCCCGATCACCAGATCATCAGATCGATCACCAGATCCCCACACCACCAAATCACGAGGTTCTCGAGCGCTCCTTCTCCTGCTGCACGAGCACCCGCCGCAGAATCTTCCCCGACGGCGACTTCGGGATGGCGTCGGTGAACGCCACATGGCGCAGCCGCTTGTAGTGCGCGACATGCTCCTCCACGAACGCCATCACCGCCTCCGCCGCCATCGGCTCCCGCACGACGACCACCGCCTTGGGCACCTCACCGCAGTCCCCGTCCGACACGGGGATGACCGCCGCGTCGGCGATGTTCGGGTGCTTCAGCAGCAGCGCCTCGAGCTCGGCCGGCGCCACCTGGAAGCCCTTCACCTTGATGAGCTCCTTCAGGCGATCGACGATCTCGAGGTAGCCGTCCTCGTCCACCACGCCGATGTCGCCCGTATGGAGCCAGCCGTCGGCGTCCACCGTCTGCGCCGTGGCCTCCGGGTTGTTGAGATACCCCTTCATCACCTGCGGGCCGCGCACCCACACTTCGCCGGGCTGTCCCACGCCCACGTCCTGCCCCGTCTGCGGATCGACGATGCGCCCTTCGGTGCAGGGCATCAGCGGCCCGACCTTGCCCGCGCGATCGGCGCCGGGAACGGTGTAGTGCGTCGCGGGGCTCGCCTCGGTCATGCCGTATCCCTGCCGCACGCGCACGCCCAGCCGTGCCTGCACCGCATCGGTCAGCTGTGGTCCCAGCGGCGCCGCGCCGGAGAAGAGCCACTTCACACCGGACAGGTTGTACTGATCCACCAGCGGGTGCTTGGCCAGCGCCACCGCGATGGGCGGCACGATGTGCGCCATGGCGATGGGCCAGTCCTGCAGGATGCGCAGGAACGCCTCGAACTCGAACTTCGGCAGCGTGACGCACGTGGCGCCGCGCCGCAGGCCGAGGTTCATCACGACCACCATGCCGTAGATGTGGAAGAACGGCAGCACGCCGACGAGCGCCCGCATGTCGGCCGTCTCGATGCCGTCGATCTGCGCGAGGTTCGCCAGCAGGTTGCGATGGGTGAGCATCACGCCCTTCGGGAGGCCGGTCGTGCCGGACGAGTAGGGCAGCACGACCACATCAGTGGCCGGATCGATCGCCACCGCGGGCGGATCGTCGTCCACGCCGAGGTCCTCGATCGTGGCGAGGCCGTCCGTGCGATCGAGCGTGACGATGTCAATGGGGTGGGCCAACGCCGCCACCCCGTCGCGGGCCCGCGGCACGAGCGCGCCCGCCGTGATCAGCAGCCCGGCCCCCGCATCCCGGAGCTGGAAGGTCAGCTCCTCCGGCGTGTACGTCGGGTTGACGGTGGTGAGGATCGCGCCGAGTCGGGAGACGGCGTGGAAGACCACCGCATACTCCGGCAGGTTGGGCGCGTAGATGGCAATCACATCGCCCTTTCGCACGCCGCGCCGCGACAGCCCGGCGGCAAGCCGCCGCACGCCGTCCGAGAGCTGGCCGTAGGTGATCGTCTGCCCCGTCGAGCCGTCCACCAGGGCCGGCCGGTCGGGATACCCCGCGGCGTGTTCGAACACGTAGTCGGTGAGCGGCACGTCGGGAATCGTGACGTCCGGGAACGGGCTGCGAAAGGTCATCGTCAGGCTCCAGGCTCCAGGCTCCAGGCTCCAGGCTCCAGGCTCCAGGCTTCAGGCTTCAGGCTTCAGGCTGTAGACTCTAGACTCTAGGTACGGCGCTTGTCCGCAGAAAAGCGCGAGCCAGAGCCGCCCGCTGCCCAGGGGTCAGACCCTGAAGGGCTCAGACCGGCGCGGTTTCTGCGATGATGCGCGCATGTCCTGGTGCCGGCTGGTCCTCGTTGCGCTCGCGGTACTGTCCGCGGACCCAGCGTCGGCGCTCGCCCAGCTCCAGTCCGCGCGCGTGCACGGGACCGTGATCGATAGCCAGGGGCAGCCCGTGCCCGACACCGCTGTCGTCCTGGCCGATCCTCTCGGCGCCGCGCTGCATAGGGCCACCACCGACCCCGCCGGCAGGTTCGCCTTCGAGGACGTCGCCCCCGGGCGCTTCACGCTCCGCACCGAATCGGCGGCGACAGGTTCGTCGGCCGGCATCCCGATCACCGTCGAATCCGCGCTGCCCGTCGACGTGATCCTGCGGCTGCCGCCGCGGCTCCAGGAGGCAGTCCAGGTAGAAGGTCGGGTCGACGCGGTGTCGACGCGCGCCTCGCTGGGCGCGGACTCACTCGCCGCGGTGCCCGTCCGCGTGCGGGGCCGCTCGCTCCAGGACGCGATTGCCACGCTGCCGGGCTGGGCGACGGAGGACAACGGCCTGCTGCACGCGCGCGGCGTCGACGACGGCTTCCTCTACGTGATCGACGGGGTGCCGGTGTACGAGCGACTCGACACGCTCAACGGGGTGGCGCCGGACACCGCCACCATCAGCTCGATCAACGTCGTCACCGGCTACGTGCCGCCGGAGTTCGGCTACAAGTCCGGCGGCGTCATCGAGGTGAGGTCCCTGGCGGCCACGGACCGCTGGCGGATGACGGGAGACGTCGGCATCGGGAGCTTCACGACGGCCCAGGGCGGTGTGGTGGCCGGCGGCAGCCTGTCGTCCAGCGTCGGCCTCCGCGTGGCGGGGTCGTCAACGCGGTCCGACCGCTTCCTGGACCCGGTCCATCCGGACAACCTGCACAACACCGGGAGCCAGGGCGCGACGTCCGGCGACCTGGACTATCGCGGTGGCGGGCGCGACCGCGTGAGCCTTGGATGGATGGTGGGCCGGGCCGCGTATGACGTGCCGAACACCGACGAGCAGCAGGAGGTGGGCCAGGACCAACGGCAGCGCGTACGCACCAACGCCCTGACCGCGTCGTGGCAGCGGGCCTGGACCGACCGCACGGTCTCGCAGGTGGCGGCGTACGGGCGGCGCAGCGGCAGCGCGCTCGAGGGCAGCGCCTTCGACGTGCCGCTGTTCGCCGATGCCGATCGCACGCTCGGCCGCACCGGTGCGATCGCCAGCGTCTCGCACCAGCGAGGCGCCCATCTGCTGAAGGCCGGTGTCGAAGGCCAGGGCCTGCGCCTCGAGGAGGACTTCACGTTCGCGGTGACGGACGAGGAGGAGGGCGAAGCGGCCGGTCTGAGCGAGCCTGCGCTGGAGTACGACCTCGACAACCCGTTCACGTTCACGGGCCGTGCGAGCCCGACCCTCTGGTCCCTGTACGTGCAGGACACGTGGCACGCGAGCGCGCGTATGACGATCGGGGCGGGGCTCCGTTTCGACCGCAGCACGATGCTGCTCGACCGGCAGCAGTGGAGCCCGCGAGTGGGCGCTTCGTTCCAGGCGGCCGACGCCACGGTCCTGCGCGCGTCCGTCAGCCGCTACTTCCAGCCGCCGCAGCCAGAGTACCTGTTGCTCTCCTCGTCGGAAGAGGCCCGCGAGCTGTCACCCTTCGTGACGGATGAGAGCGAGGGCGGCGCCGACGTCGAGCCGGAGCGGCAGTGGTCCATCGAAGCCGGCGTGGAGCACCGCTTCCAGCGGTGGCGGCTCGACGCGGTCTACTGGCGGCGCGACGTCCGGCACGCGGCGGACCCCAACGTCTTCTTCGGGACGACCGTGATCTTCCCGAACGCGGTGGACAAGGGCCGCGCGCAGGGCGTGGACATGCGCCTCGAGGTGCCGCGGTGGCGCGGCTGGTCCGGATATGCCAGCAGCACCGTGAGCAAGGTCATCCAGACAGGCCCGGTCACCGGTGGCCTGTTCCTCGAGGACGAGATCGAAGACATCGGGCCCGGCGTGGAATTCCTGCCGGACCACGATCAGCGCGTCGCCATCGCCGGTGGCGTGACGTGGGAGCACGACCGGTCGGGACTCACCACCTCGGTGGCCACCCGCTACGAGAGCGGCACGCCCATCCAGCGGGACGACGACGATGGCGAACTGGAGGAGCGGCCCGGCGCGGAGATGGCGGACTTCGAGAACGGTCGCGTGAAGCCGCGCTTCCTCGTCTCGCTGCTGGCCGCGCTGCCGCTGGCCGACACGGACCGCCTGCGGGTGCTGCTCCGCGGTTCGCTCCTGAACCTGTTCGACGCCGCGTACGCGTTCAACTTCGGCAACCCCTTCAGCGGCACCCACTTCGGCGCCCCACGGACGGCGGCAGTGTCCCTGGAGGTGACCTTCCGCTGAACCCTCTGCGGCCTGCGGCCTGCGGCCTGCGCCCTGCGCCTTGCGTCCTGCTTCCTGTTTCCTACTTCCTCTCTCCTCCCTCCTATCTCCTGCCTCCTGTCTCCTGTCTCCTCCCTCCTACCTCCTGTCTCCTGTTTCGGTGTAAGTTCCGCACATGCTGAGCGAACCGACGCGCGTCGCCCCCGTCCGTCTGGTCCTGTCCCTCGCTCTTGCTGCGTCCGGCCTCGCCTGGTCCGGCGGCGCGCTCGCAGCGCTTCCTGCGTCATCGGCGTCCACAACCGCTGCGGCGCAGGAATCGGCGATGCCGCCACCCGGCCCCACGATCTATCGCCTGCGGTGTGCTTCGTGTCACGACGCGGCCGCCGGATCGCCGGAGGCCTCTCGTGCGCCCTCGCGGGAGGCGCTCCGCGCCCGCCCGCGTCAGGCCATCGTCGCGGCGATGTCCACCGGTGGGTCGATGGCGGCGATGGCCACCGGGATTACCGCGGTGGAGAAAGACGCGATTGCGGCCTTCCTGTCACCCATTGCCGAGCCGCCCGCCGACCCCACGATGGGCCGGTGCGCGACCGTACCCGCCACGCTGCCCGATCCCGCGAAGCTGCCGCAGTGGAATGGCTGGGGAAACGGTCCGGAGAACGCGCGCTTTCAGCCGGCCGCGGCCGCGGGGCTGACGGCACAGCGGGTCCCGAAGCTGACGCTGAAGTGGGCCTTCGGCGTCCCCGGCGCGAGCGCCATGAGCGCGCAGCCCACGGTCTTCGCCGGCCGGCTCTTCTTCGGCAGCGAGAACGGCGTCGTCTACGCGATCGACGCTGCCACCGGCTGCACCTACTGGCAGTTCAAGGCGCCGGCGGGCGTGCGGAGCGCCGTGAGCGTCGGCCCGATTGCCGGCACGAATCCTGTGCGATACGCGGCCTACTTCGGCGACTTCCGCGCGTCCGTCCACGCCGTGGACGCCGCAACGGGGGAGCCGATCTGGTCGCTGAAGGTCGAGGACCACGCGGCCGCACGCATCACCGGCGCCCCGACCCTCGTGAACGGTCGCCTCTACGTGCCGGTGTCGTCCCTGGAGGAAGTGCCGGGCGCGCGGCCGGACTATCCGTGTTGCACCTTCCGGGGCAGCATCGTCGCCATCGACGCGTCCACTGGAAAGCAGATCTGGAAAACGTACACGATCCCCGAAGCGCCGACGATGGTCGGGAAGAACGCGAAGGGCACGCCGCTCTGGAAGCCCGCGGGCGCGGCGGTCTGGACGTCCCCGACGGTGGACCTCGCGCGCAAGGTGATTTACGTGTCCACGGGCAACGCCTACACGGAGCCCGCGGCCCCGACCAGTGACGCCGTGCTCGCACTGTCGATGGACACCGGCGCCATCCAGTGGGTGTCGCAGGTGACGCCGGGCGACGTGTACGTCATCGGCTGCAGGCCGGACAACGACAACTGCCCCGACGATGTGGGACCGGACTTCGACTTCGGGAACTCGCCCATCCTGAGGAACCTGCCGAACGGCCGGAGCGTGATCGTGATCGGACAGAAGTCCGGCGTGGCCTACGGCATGGACCCGGACAAGAAGGGCGCGGTGCTCTGGAAGTATCGCGCGGGGCAGGGCGGCGCGCTGGGCGGCATCGAGTGGGGCTCTGCCGCCGACGAGCGGCTGATGTACGTGCCGGTGTCCGATGTGCTCAGCGCGCAGGCGGGAGGCCTCCACGCCATCGGCATCGGCAGCGGTGAGGTCGTGTGGCACACGCCCGCTCCCGCGCCCCCGTGCAAGGCCGGGCCGGGCTGCACCGCGGCGCAGTCGGCCGCGATCAGCGTGATTCCAGGCGTGGTGTTCTCCGGCTCGGTGGACGGTCACATCCGTGCGTACGACACGGGTGACGGCCGCATCATCTGGGACTTCGACACTGCGCGCGACTTCGAGACGGTGAACGGCGTGCGGGCTTCCGGCGGATCGATCGACGGCCCGGGCCCGGTCGTCGCGGGCGGCATGCTCTACACGGGATCCGGCTACGGCCGCTGGCGGGGGCGTCCCGGCAACGTGCTGCTCGCCTTCGCCGTGCAGTAGGCAGCCCTCGCTCGCAGCTACCCGCGGGCGACGGCGCGCCTACTTCGGCGTCAACGTCAGCCTGTACCGGGTCTGTGCCTCCACCGCGGGACGCGTGAACAGCAGCGGGAAGAACTCGTTGCGGCCCCACAGCTCGTGCAGGTTGCCGTAGAACGGGCTGCCGGGCTGGCCCGAGTTGCCCGGACCGATCGTCACCATCGACTGGTCGGGGTTCCTGAAGTCCGTCACGAGGCGATAGACCGCGCCGATGGCGTTCACCGTGCCGGCACCGCCGTGCCGCTCGATGGCCGGGAGGTCGTACGCGCCGACCACGGAGTGTGGGAACTCGCTCCGGTTCATGCGGCCCCATCGCCAGTCTTTCCAGTCGGCCCCCTGCTCCTTCGAGAGCCGCTCGATCGCGCCGCGCAATCCCCCGACCACGGCCTCGCGCGAACCCTTGCGCGCCGGCTCCAGGTCAGCGGCCCTCTGCCACGCCATATAGATGGCGGCAGCCGCGCTGCCACGATCCATCACCAGGTCCCAGCTCTCCAGCATCGCCCGTGCCCGCTCGACCGGCGCCTCGTCGCTCGTCCAGCCGCGGAAGAGCGGCTGGTCCTCCGCGGCCTCCGTGTTGTACGAATCGCGCAGCATCCGCATCATGTCGTCGGTGGTGAACGTCTTCGCGTCGGCGATCATCTGGACGATGCGTTCGTGCCGGCGATAGCGACGGCCGGCGGGGTAGTAGGCGTAGGGTGGCCGGAAGGCGCGCGGGTGCGTGTTGTTGTTGGCGGTGGCGATGTAGCCACGCGCGGGGTTGTACTCCGACGGCAGATCGGTACGCTTCTCCGGGCCCCATTCGTACTTCCCGGTGCCGGGCACGGGGAGACGTCCCGTCCAGCCGTTGCGCACCGGCGCGAACACCGCCACGCGGAACGCGATGTTGCCCTCGGCGTCCGCGCACACCAGGTTCGTCGGCGGCATCGGCATGAAGTTCGCCGTGTCGAGGCAGTCGCGCGCGGACGCGGCCTGGTCGAGGCGCAGGCCGCCGAGGTACTCCGCCGTGCCGCGTTCGTGAAGCTGGGAGCGCAGCGCGTACGCCAGGTGGTGCTCGCGGTCCTCGTAGAAGATGGGACCGTGGCGACTGAACTTCAGCTCCACCTTCTGCGAAGGTCCGCCCTTCACCGCGATCTCCTCGGTGATCACGCGGAGCGGCTCCCACGTGCCCGCGAACATCACCTCGTTCGGGTTCGCGGGATTGACGGTCTCGACGTACACGTCGGATTGATCTGTTTCCGTGGCCGTCCGGCCCCACGCGACGCGGCCGTTGTGGCCGCGGATGACGCCGGGGAGTGGCGCCTCGGTAGCCCCGGCCACGCTCCAGCCCGGCGCGTTCAGGTGGAGGAGGTAGCGGTGCGCGGGGTTCGTCACCTGGCGGTGCGGGTCGTCCACCATGATCGCGGCCCCCGTGCCGGTGAGCCTGCCGCCGATCGCCCAGTTGTTGCTTCCGGGCGAGGTCTCCGGCACCCCCATGTCGATGGACGCGACCGCGCCGGGCAGATCGCGGTACTGCGGTAGCACCTCGGGTCTCGGGAGGCTGCCGTACATGTCGCCGTCGAGCGCCTTGATCGCGGCCTCGGTGATGAGCGAGAGGTCGAGCCCGTCCGGCACCGTCAGCGTGTCGCCGACATCGGTGGGGCTTCGTCGGTTGGCTTCCGCCAGGCCGAGCGTGGCCACGCTGCGCGCAAGTTGCAGCTCGGCTCGTGCGTCACCGAGCGAATCGCTGATGCGGGCGCGTTGCAGCAGTTGTTCGGCCGTCCACGGTTCGGGCCGCGTGCCGGTCAACGTGAACTCCACCGGGAGGTTGTCGCCGACCGACGCGATGAACGCGTTCACGCCCGCGGCGTACGCCGTGAAGATGCGCTTCCCGTCGGGATGGTAGCTGCTCCACTCGGCATCGTCGAGCGGCCCCCGGAACTTGAAGAGGCGAATCAGCCGATCGTGGGGGACCCCCGCCGGGCCCACCAGCTCCGCCACGCGGCCCTCGCCCGTGCGCCGCCAGATCTCCATCTGCCACAACCGATCCTGCGCGACGACGAAGCCCTGCGCGAAGAAGAGGTCATCCATGTCCCCGGCGTAGATGTGGGGCACGCCCCACTCGTCGCGGAGGACTTCAACGTCTGCCTTCAGCCCGGGCACGGTGATCCGGCCGTCGATGCGGGCGAGCGGCTGCTGCGCGAGCTGATCGAACGAGGGCGGAGGCGCGGGCTCCTCCGGTCGTGCACAGCCCGCGTGTGCCCAACAGGAGGCAATCAGAAGCGTGATGGCCAGGCGCATGGCCCTGCACTCTACCCGATCGGCGGATCAGCGACGGGCCCGTTGCCGGCCGGGACGGTGAGCACGAGGATCGCGGCGACGAGGCAGACGCCCGACCAGAAGGCAAGCGTGCCGTTCCATCCCCACGCCTCGGACATGTGTGGCACCAGCCAGATGGAGAGGACGCCACCGAGGTTCCCGAACAGGTTGAGGAAGCCGGCTGCCGATCCCGGGTTGTCGGCCCCGATCGCCGTGGCGGTGGTGAAGAACGGCGCCTCCGCGCCGTTGAGGCAGCCCGATGACAGGCTGAGTGCCGCGATGGCCATGTAGGCGCCCGGCAACGTGGCGCCCGCGGCGACCGATGCCGCCGCGGTGAGCAGGCATCCCACCGCCACTCGGCGCCGCGCGCGCGCCGAACCGATCCGCTGTCCGAGCCGGTCCGCCCCCATGCCGATCAGGGGCGCCAGCACCACTCCCGCCATGGCCGGCAGGCTCCCCCAGACGCCGCTGGCCAGCACGGTGAAGCCGCGCCCCTCGGTGAGGTAGCGGAAGAACCAGAACACGAAGACGAACCAGACCGCGGAGTGCAGCAGGTAGGCGATCGAGAGCTGCACGAGTCGTCGGTCCCGCACGACGTGCAGCGCCTCGTGCCGGGCGCCGCGGCTGAGTGGCGTCGATCCCAGCTCCGGGTGCCGCGTCCCCGGCGGCGCGAACAGCGCCCAGACCAGTGCCGCGACGATGCCCAGTGCGCCGCTCAGCACGAAGACGGCGCGCCAGCCGAACTGCTCCATCACCGGCGCCATCATGAGCGGCGCGCCAGCCGCGCCGAGTGCGGACCTGGCGATATAGATCGACGTCGCGCGCACCCGCTCCGCTTCGGGCACGTGCGTCATCACCGCCATCGCGGCCACGGGAAAGACCGCCGCCTGCGCGACGCCGAGCAGCACGCGCGTGCCGACGAGCGTCCCGACCGCCGCGTCTCCGCCCGGGATCACCCCGCTGATGAGCGACGATGCGGCGCACGCGAGCAGCGCGAGGGCGAGCGCGGTGCGCGCGCCAAACCGCTCGCCGAACATCCCGGCCGGGACCTGGAACAGCGCGTACGACAGCTGAAAGCCCCAGGCCGTGATGGCTCCCATCGTGGCCATGGTGAGCCCGAGCGCAGGCACCATCCGTTCCTGGGCCACGGCCACGTCGGCCCGCACGAGGTACGCCACGAAGCAGACGAGGCTGAGCAGTGCCGTGACGCGCCAGCTCGTGGACATGGAGCGGACCTGCGCCCTTACCGTCCCAATGGCTCGGTGGGTCCCATCACGTATGCCAATGCGCGCTGCTGATCGGAGGGCACGAACCGGACGCCGAAGCCCTGGACGCGATCGAGGTAAACGACCTCGCCCGGCACCGTGAAGCGGGCATCGCCGAAGACCACGCTCACCGTGATGGCGGTGCCGGGGGCGGCACCGGCGGGGCTGTCAACGAAACACCCTCCGGGGCTGAGGTCGGTGATGCGGCACTCCCGCCGCCCCGACGCGTCGCTCCAGGCACCCTCGAAGGGTCCGGCCCGGCGCGCATACTGCCGGCGCTCACCTGTCATGGGCGGATGATATCCCCAAAGCCAGACCGGCAGAAAATGTACTGAAATAGATCATTGCGCGTATCGCAACGGCACAGACGCCGGGCGTCGCTCGGGCGTGCTGAATCGATTACTGCTTTGTCATCAAATAGTTAGCCTCGTGTACAGATCTGGAACCCCCATTGCAAGCACGTGACCGCTGGACAGCGGATGCCGTTTTCCTCGATCTCGTTGACGCACGTGCTGGAGCTCGCGGCTCTGCTCGTGGGTGTCGTGCTGGTGTCGGCATACCGCACCCGCACGATGCGCCACCGCGAGACGATGCGGGCGGCGTTCGTGTTCGAGTTCACGGCGCTCGTCCTGCTGGGCGTGCCGGCGTCGATGGTCGTGGCGGCCGCCGGAGAGCTGGCGCACGCGCGGGCGCGGGCCTGGCAGTCCGGCCAGCTGGTCCGGACGCTGGCCGACGTCACGACCGCCGTGGTTGCGATGCAGGTGGCCGGCGGGGTGCACCTGCTGCTGGGCGGGGGCAGCGCCGGCCACCTCGAGTGGCCGTGGGAAGCGCTGCCCCTGGCGGCGGCCGTCGCGGCCTACTGCGGCGTGCGGATCACCGCCGGCCTGGTGGAGCTGCTCGTCATGCGACAGCCCATCGACATTGCCTGGGCCTCGCGCCTGCTGCACACCTGTCCTCCGTACGCCATTGGCGCCAGCCTGGCCGTGGCCCTCGCCGAGGCGGCCGCGCGCGGCTCCTGGGAGATCCTGCCGGTCGTGGCCCTGCCGTTGTACGTGGCGCATCACGCCTACGGCGTCCACCTGGATCGCATGGACGAGCAGCAGCGGCAGCACGAGGTCCTCGACTCGTTCGTGCAGGGCATGGCGGTCGTCAACCGCACGGGGGAGATCACGCTCTGGACCGATACGCTGGAGCGCCTCACTGGCTGTCCGCGACCACGCGCGATGGGCGAGAAGCTGACCTTCGCGGTGCCTGCCCTCGGACGCTCCGCGCTTCCGCGCGCGCTCGAGGAGGTGCTCCGCACCCGCGAGGCGCGCACGCTCAATCGCATCGCGCTGCCGCTCGCCGCTGGCACGCGCATCTTCGAGGTCCGGATCCTGCCCGTCGAGGACGGCGCGACCCTGCTGTGGCACGACATCAGCGACCGCGCGCGGGAAGAGGGCACCATCCGGCTCGCCCTGGCGGCCGAGGTGGCCAGCGAAGGCCTGTGGGAGTGGGACCTGCGATCGCAGGACTGCTTCTTCTCCGGTCCCTGGCGCGCCATCGTCGGCCTGCAGGCCCAGGCGGGTGCTGGCAGCCCGGACGACTGGCTCAACCGCGTGCATCCCGATGACGTGTCCGCGCTGAAGGATGCGCTGAAGGCGCACCTGGCCGGCGACACGCCGCGCCTGCAGCACGAGCATCGCATCCGCCACGAGGACGGGTCGTACCGCTGGGTCGTCTGCCGCGGTATGGCGCTTCGCGGCGTCGGCCGTCGGGCGCTGCGCCTGGCCGGCTCGCTCACGGCGCGCACCGACGGCGCGATTGCGCAGGAACGGATTCGCGCGGCCGGCGTGCTCGACCCGCTGACGAACCTGGCCAACCGGTCGGTCTTCGTCGAGCGGCTGGGCCTGCGTCTCGTGGAGGCCAAGGAGCGCCCCGGCGGGGATCAGTTCGCGGTCCTCTACCTCGACCTGGATCGCTTCAAGGTGGTCAACGACAGCCTGGGCCACCTGGTGGGCGATCAGCTGCTCATCGCCGTGTCGCGGCGGCTCGAGGCCTGCCTGCGGCCGACAGACCTGCTCGCGCGCCTGGGCGGCGACGAGTTCGCCATCCTGCTGAGCCCGCTGCGCGACGAGCAGCAGGCCAACGCCATCGCGTTCCGTATCCAGGAGTCGCTCACCAGCCCGTTCGAGATCGGCGGGCGCGAGGTCTTCACCACCGCCAGCATCGGCATCGCGATCGGCCTCCCGCAATACTCGAGCCCGGACGACATCATGCGGGATGCCGACACCGCGATGTACCACGCGAAGACGCGTGGCAAGGCGCGCCACGAGCTGTTCGACGCCGACATGCACGCGCGCGTCCGGGACCGTCTGGGCCTCGAGAGCGACCTCCGCCATGCCGTCGCCAACAACGATTTCGAGGTGCACTACCAGCCCATCGTGCTGCTGGCCACCGGGATGTGCGTGGGCTTCGAGTCCCTGATCCGGTGGAAGCGCAACGGCGAGCCGGTGTCGCCCGCGATCTTCATCCCGCTGGCGGAAGAGGTGGGGCTCATCGAGCCGCTCGGCACCTGGGTACTGCGCGAGGCGTGCCGCACCTTCGCGGACTGGCAGCGGCGCTACGGCGGCGGGCTCGACTACATCACCGTTAACGTCTCCAGCCGCCAGCTCGGACAGCCGAACTTCCTCGGCATCGTCGAAAAGGCCGTGCACGACGCCAAGCTCCAGCCGAGCGATCTTCGCCTCGAGATCACGGAGACGGCCCTCATGGAGAACCCGAAGGTGGCCGCGGGACTGCTCCGCGAGCTGCGCGACTTCGGCGTCAAGATCTACCTCGACGACTTCGGCACCGGCTACTCGTCGCTGAGCCACCTGCACAAGCTGCCCGTGGACGCGCTCAAGATCGATCGGTCGTTCGTCAACAGCCTGCAGCGCTCGGATCGCCCCATCGTCGAGAGCATTCTGGCGCTGGCCCGCACCCTCAACACGAGCGTCGTCGCCGAGGGCATCGAGACCGACGCCCAGGCGCTGGAGCTCGAGCGCCTCGGGTGCACGCACGCCCAGGGGTACCTCTTCTCGCGCCCGCTCCCGGCCGGCGCCGCGGAGGCGTTGCTCTCGCTGAACCAGCCGCTGGGGCCGAAGCAGCCGCAGCCGGCCCAGCGGAAGAACGCCGAGCCGGAGCCGATCGGCGGTTCCGGGACCTTCGTGTGGCCTGAGAACATCCGGGTGGCCAAGGGCGATGGCGTGCCGAGCCTGGAGCACGCGCTGGCACGCTGATCGACGTCGTCGCGCGTCGTATACTCCGCCGACATGCGGTGGATTCACCTTCGTCCCATGCCTGCGTTCTGTGGCGTCGGCCTGACGCTCGCGATGGCCGGGCTCGTGCTGCACGCGGTGCAGCAGGCACACGACCTCCCCCTGGCTCCGCACCACGTGCACTGGGGCTACTACGACGCCAGCATCAAGCCGGTGCTGGCCATCGACCCCGGCGACCGCGTGCGCGTCGAAACGATGGCCGCACGTGGCGTGGAGCGACTGCACCTGGCCGGAGTGGCAGACGATGAGATTCCGGAGTCGTTGAAAGCGGTGGAGGCCGGGGTGAAGACCCGCGGCCCGGGCGCGCACCCGCTGACCGGGCCGATCCACGTGAACGGGGCTGCGCCGGGCGACTCGATCGAAGTGCGCATCGGCCCAATCGACTTCCTGCATCCGTACGGCGTCATCGGCTTCCTCCCCGGCGGGGGCACGTTGCCCGCCGAGTTTCCGTACGCGTACCTGAAGCTCGTGCGGTTCGATCCCGGCGGTCGGACGGCCTCGTTCGCGCCCGGCGTGACGGTGCCGCTGAAACCGTTCTTCGGATCGATCGGCGTGGCGCCGCCGGTGCTGTCAGGCCGCGTCTCGAGCGGGCCGCCCGGCCCGCACGTCGGCAACCTCGACATCAAGGAAGTGGGCGCCGGCAGCACGGTGTTCCTGCCGGTACACGTGCCGGGCGCGCTGCTGTCGATCGGCGACGGCCATGCGGCACAGGGTGATGGCGAGGTCTCGGGCACGGCCATCGAAACATCGCTGGCCACCACCTTGCACGTCATCCTCCACAAGCGGAAGCCGCTGCGCTACGCGCGCATCGAGACCGCCACCCACGTGATTACCGTGGGGCTCGACGTGGACCTCGACGAAGCCGCACGGATCGCGACGCGCGAGATGATCGAGTACCTGGTGGCCGAGAAAGGCCTGACGCGCGACGATGCTTACGTGCTGTGCTCCGCGGCCGTAGACCTGCGCGTGAGCCAGACGGTGGACGTCACGAAGGGCGTGCACGCGATGCTCGACAAGTCGATGTTTCGGTGACAGGTGACAGGTGACAGGAGACAGGAGATAGGAGATAGGAGGCAGGAGACAGGAGGCAGGAGGACGCAGTTACTGCGATCGGCCTCGGCGTCCGAAGACGCAGTTCCTGCGACGACGAGGAGGGCTGTCGACTGATTTACGGCCGAATTCTGCGTGGTACGCGCAGTGCTTTGTTCCGTGGCATGAGCGCACACTCGCACCGGGACCTGCTTGTCTGGCAGAAGTCGATGGCTCTGGCGACCGACGTCTACACAGCGGCTCGATCGATGTCACGTGACGACCGGTTCGTGCTGGGCACGCAACTGCAGCGGACGGCCGTGTCGCTTCCTTCGAACATCGCCGAGGGCTGGGGACGAGGCCAGCGGCGGGTGCTCGCCAGTCACGTCCGAATCGCCCTGGGCAGCGACTCCGAGTTACAGACACAACTCGAGCTCGCCGTTCGCGTGGAAGCCCTGCGCCTGGACGTCACCCGGGGGCTGCTCGAACGGTCCGAAGAGGTCGCCCGGATGCTGCACGGCCTGCTGCGCGCCGTCAATCGCCCCAACCCTGAACGCTGATACCCCGCCTCCCCCTGCCTCCTGCCTCCTACCTCCTACCTCCTACCTCCTACCTCCTACCTCCTGCCTCCTGCCTCCTACCTCCTACCTCCTCCTTGGATACAATGGTTCGGATGAAGACATCCGCGCCCGGCCGGCAGATCGCCCCCTTCCTCATGCTCGTGCTCGCCGGTCTCGCTGCCGCGTGCCAGTCGACGCCTCCTGCCGCTCCGCCGCCGTCGGCCGACGCGTGGGCCACGGTGGATGGCCGCGAGATCAAGAAAGACGATGTCGAGAAGGCCTGGCGGCGGTCGGACCAGGGCAACGCCACGCTTTCCGACGACGAGGCCATCGTGGCCAAGCTGAGCGTGCTGAACGACCTGATCGTCCAGGACATCCTGATGGCCAAGGCGCGGGAGCTGAAGGTCGAGATCCCCGATACCGAGCTCGACACGGCGTATGCGGAGGCCCGCAAGAACATCCCCGAGGAGCAGTTCCAGCAGGAGTTGACCCGGCGCAACCTGACCGCGGCGGACATGCGTGACGGCCTGCGCCGGGAGATGCTGGCGCAGAAGGTGATCGAGCGCGAGGTGACGTCGAAGATCAATATCACCGACCAGGACATCACCGACTTCTACAAGGCCAACATCGGACAGTTCAACCGCACCGAGGACTCGTATCGCCTCGCGCAGATCGTCGTGACGCCCCAGCGCGAGTCGCAGCAGGTGAATCGCAGCGGCAACGACGCCGGCACGCCCCAGGAGGCCGCCGCCAAGGCGCAGGCGATGATGGAACGTCTGAAGCAGGGCGCGCAGTTCAGCGAGCTTGCGGCGGACTTCTCCGAGGATCCGCAGTCGGCGCAGCGCGGGGGCGACCTCGGCCTCGTGCCCGTGTCGGCGCTGCAGAAGGCGCCGCCGCCGCTGCGGGATGCCGTGCTCAAGGCAAACCCGGGAACGGTGACCGCCGTGACCGTGAACGGCGTGCACACGATCGTCCTGCTGGTGGCGAAGGAGCCCGCGGGGAACCGCGATCCCGGCATGCCCGAGGTGCGCGAGGGCATCACGAACACGCTCAAGAACCGCAAGGGCCAGGTCCTGCAGGCCGCCTACATCAGCTCGCTGCGCAACAACGTGGTGGTGGTCAACCTGCTCGCCCAGCGGCTGCTGGAATCGCAGGGCCGGCTGCCGACGCTGGCCCCGGCTGCGCCCGGCGCCAAGCCGTAGCGCGCCCCGGGTCGATCGCCGCGGTTGCCTGCTACAATCCGTCGCGGGTGAGGTGGCCGTGAGCAAGAAGTGGTACAGCTATTTCGTCGTCACCGACGAGCCGGAGGCCGCGGGCACGCCCCCGGTCGAACGCCCGGCGCCGGCGGCGCGCCGCGCCAGTGATCTCGTGCCCGAGCCACCGCCGGAGGCCGCGCCCGCGCCCACCCCGGTCCCCCTGGCCGCCCCCGCCGCGGATCTCGCCATCGTCTACGAGTCGGCCAAGATCGCGCCGCCCGCGCACGGGTACACCGTGCTCAAGGTGGCCGACATGCTCCAGAACGAGCACATCCGGACGCTGCCGGCCGACGTCCGGCGCAAGTCGGTGCTGGTCGCGCTGGACGCGGCGGGCGTGAAGGTGGACGAGATCGTACAGGACGCCATCCTGCGCGACCGCGCGCTCGACACCTACGAGCGCGTCCTCCAGCAGCACCTGGACGAGCTGGCCGCACAGACCGCGGCCGAGAACCGCCGGCTGGAGGAGGAGATCGGGCGCCGCGTGGCCGAGTTGCGCGCGCAGATGGACGAGAACACCCGCACGCTCGCCGCCGAGCAGGCCGACCTGGCCGGCTGGCGGGCCCGTAAGCAGCAGGAGGAATCGCTCATTGCCGAGGCCGTCGGCCACTTCGTGACGGAGAACCCGATCACCAGTGGGCCGCCGACGGGCCAAGGCCAGGGAGACACCGATGCTCGCTAGGCTCAGCCGACTGTTCCGCGCCTGGATGGGGTTCTTCATCTCGATCGGGGAAGATCCCGAGGTCATGCTGCAGGACGCCATCGAGGAGATGCGCATGACGATGCCGAAGCTGAACTCGGTGCTGGTGGCCACGCGGGCCACCGTCATCCGGCTCGAGGAGGAGCGTGACGGCCTGCTGCGGCAGGATCGCAACCTGACGGCGTCCATCCAGGCCGCACTGCGCGAGGGCTCTGCGGCCGCGCGCAGCGTCGCGGAGGAAGACGCCATCCAGCTCCAGCAGCTGCGGCAGGACCTGACCAGCACCGAGGAGCAGCTCGCGGCGGCCCAGAAGGCGCACGAGAGCGCGAAGCTGTCGGTGGAGACCCTCAAGGGCAAGCTGAAGGAGCGCATCGAGGCCAGCCAGCGCGCGCTCAAGGAGCGCCAGAAGGCCCAGGTGATGCGGAGCGCCGCCGATGCCATCGTCGAGCTGCAGTCCTACGGCGTGGCCTCCACGGCCGACAAGTTCCTCGAGCAGATCAAGCAGGAGGTGGCCGAGTCGAAGGCCGCCGTGGAAGTGGCGACCGGCGGCATCGACACCGCGGCCATCGAGCGCGAGCGCACGGCGCGCAAGCTGAAGGCCGCGGGCATCCTGCAGCAGTTCGAGGTGGAGATGGGCATCAGCGCACCGCCCGTCGCCGCGCCCACCGCCGTCACGCCCAGCGTCGGCGCCCGCGCGGGAGAGAAGCAGGGGTCCTGATCCCGCGCGATGGCCACTTCCGACGATGACGTCACGGCGGGGTCGATTCTCCGGGAACTGATCTTCAATCAGTACCAGGCGATCGTGCTCGGCGGAACGGCGCTCGTGTCGCTCATCGCCCTCAACCCCCTGCCGCTGCTCATCTGGCTGGGCTCGGAGCTGGTCCTGCTGCCCATCCTGGACTCCGGGCCGCTGCGCCGCCTGGTGAGCCGCCGCAAGCGCGAGCAGGCCCGGGCCCAGGCCGAGGCGGCGCGCTCCCGCATCGTGGGCGAGCTGTCGGCGCCGCACGCGAAGCGCTACGTCGCGCTCGTCGAGCTGTGCGGCCAGATCGAGTCGAACTACCAGAGCCTGACCGGCATCTCGCAGGCGTACCTCTCGGAGCAGCGCGGGAAGCTGGATCTCATCCTCTCCGGCGCGCTGCACCGCCTGCACGCGCTGCAGCGGTATCAGCGGACGCCGGCGCGCCGCACCGTTGACGAGGTCGCACGGGAGATCCGGGACCTCGAAGAGGAGCTGAAGCAGCCAGGAGTGCCGGAGCGCGCCGCCGCGGCGCTCCAGAAGAACCTGGAGCTGAAGCGCCGGCTCCAGGCGTCCCTGGCGCAGGTCGGCGGCAACGTGCGGGCGCTCGAGACCGAGATCGACTCCATCGAGTCGCTCGTCGAGGTCCTGCACCAGAATTCGATGTCGCTGCGCGATCCACAGGCCATCTCCGAGGAGCTCGACAGCATCGTCCGCCACTCCGAGGACTCGGAGAAGATCGTGCGCGAGATGGAGGCGCTGCTGCGGTCCGATGGCGCCGACTGGCAGGGGGATGCCGTGGCCAGCATCGCCGTGCCGCCCATCCCGGGGCCGGCCGACTCGCCGAGAGACACCCGGCAGAAGGTGAAGCACCGGTGACGACGAGCTTCGAGACCTATCCGCGGTGGGCCCGGTCCCTCGCGCACGGCATCCGCGCGCGGCTGGGAAACACGTTCGTGCTGCACGGCAACACGCACGACCTCGTGCAGGTGCCATCGGGCGGGGACGCCGCGCCCGGCCCGGCCGCCTTCGTGCCCCTCTCGCGCTTCCTGGCCGACTGGATCTTCGGCCGGCGCGAGGTGGTCATCGAGTACCAGCGCGCCAACGGCGCGGTGTTCCTGACGCGCGAGGCCCACGCGCACTTCAGCCAGGCCGTGTCGGTGGTGGATACCGTGCACGGCACCGAGTTCGCGCGGTCGCTGCCCCGCGAGCCCGTGGCCTTCTGCGCGCTGCTCGACGCGTTCCTGAAGCAGGTGGTCCATCGCCAGCCGTCGCTCGGGGTGGCGGTGCTGCTGCCGTACGCCGAAACGCTGGTGCCCGAGTCGGCGGGCGAGGCCAGCGCCGACGATCGGGCGGTGCGCGTCTACATCCAGAAGTGGGCCACCGACCCGGCGCTGCTGGCCGCCAACGTCACCTTCGTGCTGATCACCGAGAACCTGGCCGACGTGAGCGCGCGCATCGTCCGGTCGCCGCAGACGGTGGAGATCGAGGTGACGCGGCCGGACGAGGCGGAGCGGCTGCAGTTCCTGCAGGCGGAGCGCGGCGAGGCGTGGTTCCAGTCGATGTCCGATCTGCCCGCCGCCCGGCTGGCCCAGGTGCTGTCGGGGCTCACCCGCGTGCAGATCCGCCAGATTCTCGCGTCGGTGGACGAGCACGGATCCCGGCTCGACGCCCGCGTGCTTCGCGAGCAGAAGAAGGCCGTCATCGAGGCCGAGTGCTACGGGCTGCTGGAGTACGTGGAGTCGCGCTTCGGGCTCGACATGGTCTCGGGTCACGACGGCGTGAAGGCGCGGCTCCGGCGCGCGGCCCAGGCCATCCTGGCCGGGCGGTTGCGGGGCGTGCCGATGGGGTACCTGATCGCGGGCCCGGTCGGGTCGGCCAAGACCTTCCTGGTCACGTGCTTCACGGGTGAGATCGGTTTCCCCTGCGTGAAGTTCCTGAACTTCCGGTCGCAGTGGCAGGGTGTCACCGAGGGCAACCTCGAGAAGATCCTCAAGGTGCTGCACGCGATGTGGCCCGTGGGCGTGATCATCGACGAGGCCGACGCGTTCCTCGGCGATCGCAACCAGCAGGGCGACTCGGGCACGTCGAACCGCGTGTTCGCGCAGCTGGCGTCGTTCATGGGGAACACCGACTACCGCGGGAAGATCGTGTGGTTCCTCATCACGTCGCGCCCGGACCTGCTGCCCGTGGACCTGAAGCGGCAGGGCCGCGCCGAGGAGCACCTGGCGCTGTTCTATCCGCAGAGCCCCGAGGAGCACGACGCGCTGTTCCGCATCATGCTGGCCAAGAGCGGCGTGCAGAGCGACGTGACCTCGATCGCCGAGGTGACCGACGATCCGTCGGGCCTGTCGGGCGCCGACATCGAGGCGATCCTGGCGCGGGCGATCCTCTCCGCCGACGTGGACGAGCAGGGCCGCCCCGTGGCGCCCCGTGAGCTCATCCGCCAGGCCTTTGCCGACTTCATCCCGGCCACGAGCCAGCTCGAACGCGAAATGCAGATCCTGGCCGCGGTCCAGGAGTGCACGTCGCGCGAGGTGCTCCCGCCGATGTATCGCGACATGGATCGAGACGTGGTGTTTGCGCGGCTGAGCGAGCTGCGCGCGTTGCTCAGAAACTGAACGGAGGTTGATGTGGCCCGTACCCCACTGGTGGCGTCCCTGCGACGCGCGTTCCAACTGGCTTCGCTCTCGACGCGGAGGGGCCGCAGCACGCCGCCGCTCGACGAGTTGGTGGAGATCGCCTACTCGCGGCGCCGGTTCCTCCGCGATTCGGCGATCGCGTCCACGGCGCTCGCCGTGGGATGCGGAGGCGCGCAGCCGGCACAGACCGGCTCGTCGGCAGCTCCGTCGCCCGCCGCGGGTGGGACCCCGCCCCAGGCACCCTCCGGGGGCGCCCCGCGCATTGCCATCGTGGGCGCCGGGATGGCCGGACTGAATGCCGCGTACAAGCTGCAGAAGGCTGGCCTCACGGCCACGATCTACGAAGGTGCGAACCGGACCGGCGGCCGCATGTTCACCGCGACGGATCTGATGGGGGCCGGCCTGACGACCGAGCTGGGCGGCGAGTTCATCGATTCGACCCACGAGGAGACGCTGGCCCTGATGACGGAGTTCGGCCTCGAGCGCATCGACGTGGCCGGGCCCGGCACCGAGAAGCTGAAGGCCGAGACGTACTTCATCAACGGCCGGCACTACACGCAGGCCCAGGCCGCGCGCGCCTTCGTGCCACTGGCGAAGCGCATCGCCGCCGACTACGACTCCATGGGCGAGGTGGTCAACTACGAGACCGAGGGCGGCGGATCGGCCTTCGACAAGCAGTCCATCGACGAGTACCTGACCAACATCGGCGCCACGGGATGGATGCGCGAGCTGATCGAGTGCGCGTACGTCACCGAGTACGGCCTCGAGCTCGGCGAGCAGTCGGCGTTGAACTTCCTGTTCCTGATCGGGACGGGCGAGCTGGCGGACACGAGCCAGTGCGTGCTGCTCGGCGAGAGCGACGAACGGTACAAGGTGCGCGGCGGCAACCAGCGCATCGTGGACGAACTCGCCAAACGCGTGCAGCCGCAGATCAAGATGCTGCACCGGCTCGAGGCGATTCGCAGCCGGGGCACCGGCTACACGCTCACCTTCCAGACGGGTGGCACCCCCACCGACGTCGACGCCGATATCGTCATCATGACGATCCCCTTCTCGATGCTGCGCGAGGTGAAGATCGACGTCGATCTGCCGCCGCTCAAGCGCAAGGCCATCGCCGAGCTGTCCTACGGCGCCAACGCGAAGGTGATGGTGGGGTTCAAGAGCCGTCCGTGGGAGAAGCTGGGGTACGCCGGGAACGTGTACTCCGACGAGACGTTCCAGCTCGCCTGGGCCAACAGTTACCTGCAGGCGGGCACCGAGGGCGGCATCACGATGTACTCCGGCGGCAAGCTCGCGCTGGAGGCCGGCAACGGGCCCGCCGAACAGGTGGCCGAGCGGCTGCTGGCCGGGATCGAACGCGTCTACCCGGGCACCGTGGCCCAGCGGAATGGCAAGGTCTCCCGTTTCCACTGGCCAACCCACCCGTGGACGAAGGGCGCCTACGCCTGCTACCGTCCGGGCCAGTGGACCACCATTGCCGGCTCCGAGGGGCTGCCGGTCGGCAACCTCTTCTTCGCCGGCGAGCACTGCAGCTACGATTTCCAGGGCTACATGAACGGCGCGGCGCAGACGGGCGCCGAGGTCGCCGTGGCGGTGATGGCCGCGGTGAGCGTGCCAAAGGCGGCGCGCCTGGTGTCGCGGCGGCAGCTCGTCCGGCTCGCGTGACGCGCGCACCGCGAGCGACATGACTACACTGGAGGACGTATGCGTCTGACACCCGCTGGCAAGCTGCTGCTGTTCCTCGTGGGCCTGGCCGTCCTGGGCTACGCGGGCTGGTCCTATCGCGACCGGTTCATGGCCGGAGGAGCGGTTGTCGAGGCACCGGCGCCGACATCGGCGACGCCCGCCGCAACGACCGCACCGACGAGCGCGCCGCCGCCGGCCGCCAGCGCTCCCGAGCGCAAGGGCGTGCTTGCATCGGTGCGCCAGAGTGGCGTGCTCCGCGTGGGCATGGAGCCTGACGCCCCTCCCCTGCGCTTCATCAACGATCGCAAGCAGGACGACGGCTTCGACTTCCGGCTCGCGGGGCTCATCGCGGGCGGCCTGGGCGCCAAGCGTGTGCAGGTGGTGGAAGCCGACTACGAAGAACTGCCCGATCGCCTGCGGGCCGGCGAGGTCGACGTGATCATGGGCGGCTATGTCCCCGACCCGTCCATCGGCGGCGTGGTCTGGTCAAACGGTTATCTGGACTTCGGCCTGTGCCTGATCGTGCAGGAAGGCATGGCGGCCACCTACCGCTCCGTGCGGGACCTGGCGGGCAAGCGCATTGCCATCTACGACGACCCGGCGGCGGAACGATGGGTGACCGAGAACATCCCGAACGCCCGCATCAGCAAGTTCTCGGGCGACAACGGCTGGTTCGAGGCCGTCGAACGCGATCAGGCGGACGCGCTCATCTACGACTATCCGTTCGCCGCCGAGGAGATCAAGGCCCACCCGCGCACGACGATCGTGCAGTACAACCTCAACCAGTCGAAGTACGCGGTCGGGATTCCCGCCGGGAACTTCGACCTGGTGTACGAGGTCAACCAGACGATCGATCGCTTCCGCGCGACGCCGCAGTACGGCGAGCTGATGCGGGAGTACCTGTCGAGTGCCTCCGAGGTGTTCACCAGACCCGTGGCGGGCCGCAAGACCTACACGGTGAAGGCGGGGGACACGCTCAGCAGGATCGCGCAGGCGCAGCTGAACGACTCGAACCGCTGGCGTGAGATCTGGGATCTCAACAAGGAGCGCGTGGCCAACGAGAACCTCATCTACCCGCGCCTCGTCCTGTTGATGCCGTGACCGGCCGCGCATGACCGGACCCTGGACACGCCGCTCGTGGCTTCGCGCGGCTATGGCCGCACCCCTCGGCGCAATGGCCACGCGATCCGAACTGCGCGCCCAGCCAGCGGCGGCGGGCGACTACGGCGCTGGCACCCTGCCCGCGGGCATCCGCTCCCGCCTCGTCAACGGCGTCAACGGCATCACGATGCACGTCCTCGAGGCCGGGTACGAGGCGCCGGGCCGGCCGGGACTGCTGCTCGTGCACGGTTTTCCCGAACTGGGCTACAGCTGGCGCAAGGTGATGGTGCCGCTCGCCGAAGCGGGCTACCACGTGATGGCACCGGACCAGCGCGGGTACGGGCGCAGCGGCGGCACCGACGTCGCGTTCGACGACGACCTGGCGCCGTACTCGACGCTCAATCGGGTGCGCGACATGCTGGCCCTGACCTCGGCCCTGGGCCATCGGTCCCTCGCCGGCGTCGTGGGCCACGACTTCGGATCGCCGGTCGCGGCGTGGTGCGCGCTGACGCGGCCGGACGTGTTCCGCTCCGTCGTGATGATGAGCGCGCCCTTCGCGGGCACCGCGCGCCTGCCGTTCAACACGGCGAACCAGCCCGCGCCTCCGCCCGCGCCGCCACTCGACATGGACGCGGGGCTGGCCGCGTTGACGCCACCGCGCAAGCACTACCAGACCTACTACACGACGCGCGACGCCAACCCGAACATGTGGCGTCCGCCGCAGGGTCTCCAGGCGTTCCTGCGCGCCTACTACCACGCGAAGAGCGCGGACTGGCCCGGCAACACGCCGCATCCGCTCGCGGCGAACACGCCGGAGGAATTCGCGAAGCTGCCGCGCTACTACGTGATGGACCTGGGCAAGGGCATGGCGGAGCAGGTGGCGGCCGACATGCCATCGCCCGAGCAGATCGCGGCGTGCCAGTGGCTGCCCGATCGCGAACTGGCGGTGTACGCGGCGGAGTACGGCCGCACCGGGTTTCAGGGCGGCCTCCAGTCCTACCGCGTGGGCCGGACGCCGCGCCTGGCCGCCGAGCTGCAGCTCTTCGCCGGGCGCACGATCGACGTGCCGGCGATGTTCGTGTCCGGCAGGAGCGACTGGGGCGTGTTCCAGCGCGCCGGCAGCTACGAGGCCATGCAGAAGACCGCGTGCACCAAGTTCGTCGGCACGCACCTGCTCGACGGCGCGGGACACTGGGTGCAGCAGGAGCAGCCGGCGCGCGTGGCAGCGCTCGTCGTGGACTTCCTGCAGGCGCGCTTCTAGGCCTCGCCGCTTCCGCCGTCGCGAAGGCTTCGGCGGACCCGCCATAGCTTCAGCGACGGCGGGTCGCGGCTCGGTAGGCCTGACGGTGGGCCGCGCTTCGCGCGGTAGGCCTTGGTAGGCGGCGCTTCGCGCCGTGGGCGCGCCTGCGGCGCGTAGGGTAAGGCGGTGCAACGCGAGCCCCTACGCGGCGGAGCCGCGCCCACGGCCCGAAGGGCCGCCTACGGCGCAACGCGCCGCCTGCCGAGGCGCGAAGCGCCGAGGCCTAGCCAAAGCGGTAGCACCAGGTTTCGCCCTCGAGCACCGTCTCGCTGTCCTGACGGGTCACCCGGACCGCCAGCTGCGACACCGGCTTGCTCGTGTGCACCTTCAGCACCTCCGCGTGCGCCGTGATCGTGTCCCCGACGAAGACCGGCGCCGTGAACTTCCAGTTCTGGCTCAGGAACACCGTGCCCGGCCCCGGCATGTCCATGGCCACCAGCGCGTGCAGCAGGCCCGTCGTCAGGCCCCCCTGCACCACGAGCCGGCCGAACTTCGTGCCGGCGGCGAAGGCCTCGTCGAAGTGGAGCGGGTTGTAGTCGCCGGAAATCTCCGCGTACTTCCGGACGTGCTCCGCCGTCAGGGTGAGCTGCCGCGTGGCTGTCTGTCCAACGTGGAGCGTCATGCCGGGGCCCCCTCCAGGGCGAATGCGTGGAGCGCCTTCACCTCGATCGCCATCGCATCGGCCAGCTGCCTGTGCAGCACGCGCGCCTCATCGAGCGTCCAGGTGAACGAGGCAATCCGGTCCGTCACGTCGAACAACGTGGCCGCGCGACGATCGCGATCGACACCATACTCCGCCAGCGCCTCGTCCGTGCCCTCGACGATGGCGCGCGCCAGGTGCTCGGCGTCGATCAGCGCATCGGTGATGCCGTGTGCCGTGATCGGGTCCTTGAAGTACCCCGCGTCGCCCACCAGCGCCCAACCGGGTCCGGCCGCGGGGCGGAAGTACCCCGGCTGCCCGGGAAAGCCGTGGAGCGAACCGATGAGCGAGCCGGCAGCCATCGCCTCTGTCAGGTCCGGCGCCGCGTCCCGGATCACCCGGTGGTATCCACCCGCGATGTCCTCGCGGAAGAGCTCCCCGAAGCGATGCGTGGGCGCGGACGCGAAGATGCACGTGAGCCCGTTGTTGGTGGGGATGGCGCCGACGCTCAGGCCCGGGTGGTAGTACCAGCGGTATCCATCCGCCGGGACGCCCGACCAGTAGCCGAAGATGTTCGCCGACGCCGATTCTCCACTCCGCGTCACGCCGGCGTTGACCAGGCGCGCCACCGTGGACCTGAGGCCATCGGCTCCCACGACCACGCGTGCCGTGATCTGCCGCGTCCACCCCGACTGGCCGTGTGCGACGATACCCGCGACCCTGTTGTCCTCCCTGACGAGATCGACCAGGCGGGTGCCGTAGGACACCTCCACGCCGGCCTCGATGGCGGTGTCCACGATCGCGCGGTCCAGCACGGTGCGCCTGGGGGCGTAGAGCGCGTCCACGCCGTCACGTGGCTTGATGGGCACAGCGAGTACCTCGCCGCTGTACAGGAACGTCGCGCGGCGAACCGGCGGCGTGCCCGCCGCCTGCACCCGGGGCAGCACGCCCCAGCGCGCCAGTTGCAGCACCCCGCCACGCATCAGCGCATGGGTGGAGAGCGTGTCCGTCCCGTACTGGCCGCGGTCCACGACGAGCACGCGCAGGCCCTCCCGGGCCAACAGCAGTGCCGTCCCCGCGCCTGCCGGCCGCGCGCCGACGACGATCGCGTCGTACTCATCGAATCTGTTCACGCTGTCGCTCCTGTGGAGACAGTCCCTGTGGCATGGGGACTGTCCCCGTCTCCGAAAGGAACCGGGGACTGTCGCCGGACTCGCCCCGGCGTCCGTCCCAGAAAGCGCAGGATGTGCCCACTGAGGACCTCAGCGTCCGCTCCCACGCCGTCGATGAAGCTCGAGTTGCGCCGTCGCAGGAAGTGCAGGCCGATCGCGTAGAGCCCGGGCTCGGGCGTGACGCCGCCGCTGTGCAGGATCTCTCCGCGATCGTCCAGCGCCGGCACGCGGAGCCAGGGATACTCGCGACCGAAGCCGGTGGCCCACAGCACCGTGCGCGTGCCCGTGCCCGCGAGGTCGATCGTCGTCTCGGCATCCACGAAGCGGAAGCAGTGCGGCTCGAACGGTGGCGCGGGCTCTGCCTCCAGGCCGCGCGACGCGATGAACGCGTCGATGCGCTGCAGCAGGCTTGCCAGCTTGATGTCCGCCGCCGCGGTCGTCGCCACCAGGTCGTCGTCGAAGCGGGCGATGTCACCGTCGACGTCCAGGAGGCGGCCCACCACGTGGACGCCGCGGGCCTGCAATCCCGCCAGGTCCAGCGTCAGGCGATCGGGATGGCCCACCAGCTGCAGGGAAGGCTGCTCCCGCGAGATCTCCACGTCGTATACCTGGTCGACTGTCTCGTCGAACACACCCATGCGGTCGAGCCACCACATGATGTCGCGGCCGCGATGCCACCGCGGCAGCCGCGTGTGGTGTCCCACGGCGATGGTGACGGCCCGGCCGGCGCGGTGCAACTCGTCCGCGAGCTGAATGCCCGAGGCCGACGCGCCGACGACGAGCACGCCGCCATCCGGCAACTGGGACGGACGGCGATAGGCGGTGGGCACGATGTGCGTAATCGCGCGCGTGAACCGGGACGCCATCGCTGGCACGCGCGGTCGGTCCGCGTAGCCGGTCGCGATCACCACGACCGGCGCGATCCAGTCCCCACGGTTCGTGGCGACGCGGAAGACACCGCCTTCGCGCGTCACCGCCGTGACCGCCACGCCGGTCCTCACCGGTGCGGCAAAGGACGCGGCGTAGCGCTCGAAGTAGGTGACCACCTCGGGCATCGTCATGAAGCCGTCGGGGTCCGGGCCGTCGTACTGGAAGCCGGGGAGCCGGCTCTGCCAGTTCGGCGTGAGCAGGCGCAGGGAGTCCCAGCGCTCGCTCCGCCACCGCTCGGCCACCTGGCCGCGCTCGAGCACGACGTGATCCACGCCCCGATCCGTGAGGCAGCGGCTCATCGCCAGGCCGGCCTGGCCGGCCCCGATCACGACGCAGTCGACGCGGGTCGTGGCCATCAGCCCACCGTGATGCCGAACTCGACCGGAACCGGGTTGGCCAGGATGTCGTAGACGGCGGAGCGGGCCTTCGCCTGTTCCACGATCTGCCGCAGCTTCTCCTCGGGCGCGTCCCCCTTGATGCGGAACGTGGCGCGAATGTTCTGATAGCCGTTGCGCACCTCGTCCGACAGGCCGAGGATGCCGCGCGCGTCCATGTCGCCTTCGACGGTCGCCTCGACCTCGGTCAGTGTCACGCCGCGTGCCGCGGCGATGTTGGCGATGCCCCCGGTGATGCACGCCGCGAGGCTGTACAGCGCGATCTCCACCGGGAGAGGCGCGTTGTCCTCGCCCACGAGCACGGCCGGGTGATCCGCCTTGAGGGTGAACGTCTTCTTGTGGGTGTGCTCGGCGCCGGCCCCGTAAAAAGTCTCGATGGTGCCCTTGCCATGGGTGCCGGACACCCAGCGGTTCTTCGCGCGGAACGTGAACTTCGCGAGCGGCGGGTTGTTACGGACGACGTCGATGGTGGCGAACAGGTTTGGCGTGTCCACGCCGTTCAGCGGGCCACGCGTGGCCTTCGGTGCAACTGCGGTCTGTGACATGACGTGTTTCTCCTCTACTTGTCATAACGACAAGGCCGGGAGAAACCCGCCACGGGTAGGCGGCGCCTGCGAGAGGCAGCGCCCGTTGGCGCTGTAGGCCTACTTGCGGCCCAACTCCTCCCGCAGCCAGGCGCGTGCCTTCAGCCACTCCCGTTGGGCCGTGCGGAGCGAGACGCCCAGCGCTTCGGCCGTTTCTGCCTCGCTGAGGCCGGCAAAGTAGCGACACTCCACCACGCGGGCGAGGCGCGGCTCGACGTCGGCGAGGCGGCCCAGCGCCAGGTCGAGCTCGAGGATCTCGCGCGCGTCGCGGCCGATCCGGTCCGCCAGCTCGTCGATGGGATCGTGGGCCGCGCCGCCGCCGCGCTTGTCGCGGCCCTTGTGCCGCGCGTGGTCCACGAGCAGCTGCCGCATCGCGATGGCCGAGACGGCCAGGAAGTGCCCGCGGTCCTGGAAGACGGCGCGGTCCTGGTCGACGAGCTTCAGGTAGGCCTCGTGGACCAGCGCGGTGGTGTCGAGTGTCGCGCCCGGGCGCATACGGCTGAGCTGCGCGCGCGCGAGCCGCCGGAGATCCGCGTAGACGATGGGAATCATCCGCTCGAACGCGCCGGCATCGCCGCCGCGGTGCGCGGCCAGCAGCTCCGTGACGCCGGTCATCGTGTGGCCGCCCAGTGCAGCACGAGCCGGACGTCCGCGCGCTCGGCGTTCCCCGGGGCGTCCCGCATCAGCAGGATGCGCGAGCCGTCAGGAGAGAGGTCGAACTCCGAGCCCAGTCGATCCTCGCTGGGTCCCAGGTCGAGCAGCGGCCGCGGTCGGCCCAGCCGAGGCGTGGGCCCCGGAGCAAACGACACCGCCTGCAGTGTCGTGCCCTCCACGAAGTACAGCTCGCGGCCATCCGTACTCCACGCGGCCGACGTCCCGCCGCCGGTGGACACCGGCCATCGCGCAGACCGCACGTCCGGGAACGGCCGCAGGTACACCTCGAGACGGCCGGACTGGTCCGACTGGTACAGGAGCCAGCGTCCATCCGGGGACAGCGCAGGGCGCATCTCGGCGTGCGTCTCGGTGAGCACGGACTCGATCGCCCCGCCCTCGAGCGACACCGACAGCACGTCCTGGTCGGCGTAGTCGCGGAACCGCGTGAACAGCACGTGGGCGCCATCCCGCGTGAAGGTGTACGGAATATCCACCGCATCGCCGGCTGTCGTCAGCCGCCGCGGCGGCGACGCGCCATCGGCCGCGCGCACGAACACGCCACCGCCGTCCCGATCCGCTCGATAGGCGATGAAGCGGCCGTCTGGGGACCACACCGGCTGTGTCTCGGTGCCCCGCTCGCTGGTCAGGCGCGTGGTCCCGCCGCGCTGCCGGTCCACGACCCAGATGTCACGGTCGTCTCCGTCAGCGGTGGACACCGCCAGGTGCGTGCCGTCCGGGGACAGGGCAAACCTCGTGATGCCACGCCGCTCCAGCTCGGTGCCCAGCGGCCGCCCGGCGCGGTCCACCCAGTCGAGCACGCGCATGCCCGCGCGCTCGCGAAACGGGATGTAGATCAGGTCGCCGTTGTCCGAGGCGTCGAAATGGACGAAACCGTTGAAGCCGCTCCGGTCCACACCGTCGATCGCCGACTGCGGCTCGGAGAGGAGTGTGCGCGTCTCGGGATCGAAGCGTGCCGTCCAGAGGCCGCGATCGCGGGCGAAGATCAGCAGGCCTGAACCGAGCAGGCGAGGCTGGCGACCGGCTGTGAGCCTCGTCGGGGGCCCCTTCGCACCGAGCGTGGTGACCGCGATGTGGTGGCCATCGGTTGCGCTGATGGTGAAGAGCACCGTGCGGCCGTCGGGCAGCAGCTCCGGCCAGTTGTGCGACAGCTCGCCTTGTGCCGGATCCAGCGTGGTGAACGTCTCGGGCTCCCCGCCCGAGGCGGACATGCGCTTGAGTGTCGCCCCTACGCCCCCGGAGTACACGATGGTGTCGGGAGTGCCCCACGACAGCGCGGCGCCACCGGGCAGTGGCCCGACCACGGCCGGCGCGCCGCCGATGATGGGCATCTTGTAGAGCTGGCTCCCCCGGGCGAACGCGACGAACTGCCCATCGGGCGAGAGCGCATGGCCGGCCGCGTCCTCGGTGCCCTTGAGCGGCACCGCCTCCGCAGCGTCGAGCGACCGCCGGTACAGCCGCATGACGCCGTCTTCACGCGCGCGGTAGACGAGGTGACGGCCGTCCCGCGACAGCGCCAGCGCCGTCAGCTGGCCGACGACGACCTCGTGCGCCGCGGGAATGGGCACGGCCACGCTTATCGGTGCGGGCGGCGGGGCCGGCGCCGGCCGCGACAGGGCGGTGGCCAGCAGCGCGCCCGCCGCCACGCCGCCCAGCGGCAGACCCCACGTGCGCAGCAGGCTCTCCTCGCGCGGTGCCCGAGCGAGCCCATCGGGCTCCGGCGCTGCCAGGGCGTCGTCCAGATCGAGCAGCGCGTCGCCGATGTAGCCCAGGCGCTGCTGCGGATCCTTCTGGAAGGCACGGCGCAGCAGTCGTCGCAGTGGTTCCGGGCTCCCGGCTGGCAGGCGGGCGAAGTCGGGGTCGCGCTCGAGGACGCGCGCGATCACCTCCGTCGTGGACTGTCCCTCGAACGCACGTCTGCCGGTGAGCATCTCGTAGAGCACACACGCAAACGCCCACACGTCGGTGCGATGGTCCACGGTTTCACCACGAGCCTGTTCCGGGCTCATGTACGCCGCGGTGCCAAGGGCGCCGAGGGCCAGGGGATCGGTGAGCGTGACATGCACCTCGGTCCGCCCGCTGTCGCTGCTGACGGCCTTGGCGATCCCGAAGTCCAGCACCTTCACCACCCCGGCGGGCGTGATCTTGATGTTCGCAGGCTTGAGATCGCGATGGACCACGCCGGCCTGGTGCGCGGCGGCGATGGCCTCGCCGATCTGCCGGGCGGTGACGAGCGCATCGGCAAGGGGCATTGGCGCCGCCTGGAGCCGCTCCGCCAGCGTCGGGCCCTCGATCAGCTCCAGGACGAGCGCCAGCACGTGGCCGTCGTCCACCACGTGATAGATGGCGCCGATGTTCGGATGGTTGAGCGATGCCAGCAGCCGTGCTTCGCGCCTGAAGCGGGCCAGGCGCGCAGGGTCGTCGGCCACCTCCGCCGGCAGGATCTTCAGCGCCACCTCGCGGCCCAGGCTCGTGTCCGCGGCACGGTAGACCTCGCCCATGCCGCCGCGGCCCAGCCATTCGATGATGCGGTAGCCCCCGATGGAGGCCCCGGGGGCGAGCCGTGGGTCGGAGTCGTGCCGGGCTTCGTTGCGCAGCTGGTCGGCGAGCGGACCGGAGAGGGCCCCGGCCGGGGGCAGGAAGTCGTCGGCGGCCTCGTCCTCGGCCAGCACACGTTCCAGCGCGCTCGCCAGTTCCTCGTCCGTCGTCGATTGGCGGACGAACTGCCGCCGCTCGTTCGGCGGGAGGGCGAGGGCTTCGTCGAGCAGGGCGTCGGCGTGAGGCCAACGGCTGAGGTCGAAGGCCATGGCGGGTTCGGGTGACGGGTGTCGTTACACCCGGCAGGAGGCAGAGTGTACCAGTCAGCAGCCCCGCCAACAACCGAGCAGTAGGCAGCGCTGGCGCGCTGTAGGCCGGCGGCAGGCACACCCTTCGGGTGTGTAGGCTTGCAGTAGGCAGCGCCTGTCGGCGCTGTAGGCGCGGCCTATGGCCGCGTAGGGAAAGCTCTTGTCCTACGCGAGCGAAGCTCGCGCCTACCGCGCGAAGCGCGGCCTACCGCAGGCATACCGAGCCGCGCAGCGGCGAGGCCTGCGGCGCGAAGCGCTGCCTATCGAGGCGCGTTCTCCCACACGCCCAGGTCGATCGACGGGCCGTGCGGCTCGACTCCGTGGAACCGGAGCACGACCCCGTTGATCAACTGCTCGATGGTCAGTGGCGTTGGAGGCGCTGGAATGGCCAGGTTGTCCGGAAACGGTCCGCTCACGCAGAACCGTGTTCCGCTGCCGCGAGACGCCGGCTGGCCGGGCGGGATGCCCAGCAACTCGCCGGCGCGGCGGTGGATACCACGGCCCACGGGATTCACCGGCGCCACCAGCGCGAAGGCGATCGTCGTCGGCCGCCCTGCAAGGGTCACGGGTACGTGCTCGATGAGTTCCCAGCCCTGGTCGAGCGGGGACAGCAGCGTGAACCCGGCCTGTGTGCCGGGCAGCTCGAACCCGACGGCCGTCACTCGCGGCCAGTCTGGCGCATCGGATCGGGCCGCCGAGGTATTGGCCACGAAGAAGCAGGCCACTCGCAGCCCGGTCGTGTGCGTGCCCCAGGTGATGGGAATGGGGACATCCGCCGTCGCGCTGGGACTCGACACGAAGCCCGTGGCCAGCGTTGGGTGAAGCAGGCCCTTGATGACGTGGGCGGACACGCCGGCGAGCGATGTCAGGAACACGAGGGTCATGACCGTGAGCCGCGCCACGAGCGCGGTGTGTCTGGATGTGGGACTGGTCGCCATCGATACCTCACTTTCGGGCCGCATTCTGCGCCGACGTCGTCAGCGTTGGCCATGGATGCCGCCTGCTTTCCGTGTGATCTCGACATGTGCGGCCAAGTTGTTGACACGAGTGCACTTGTGAGGACCTGTGAGCGCGCGGCTCCGCCGTCCGTGCTATGCTGCCGGCCCGCGCGGGACACATGGAGCCTGGCCTCGGGCGCGAGCGCTACCGCTTCGGCATCTTCGACTTCGACGTCGCGGCGCTGGAGCTGCGGAAGAAGGGCCATGTCGTCAAGGTCAGGCCGCAGGCCCTGAAGCTGCTGGCCCTCATCCTTGCGCGTCCCGGGGACCTCGTCTCCCGCGATGAGATTCGGCAGGCCCTGTGGGGCGGTGATACCTTCGTCGACTTCGACCAGGGCGTGAATCACTGCATCAAGCAACTGCGCTTCGCGCTGGGCGACGATGCGGAATCGCCGCGCTACGTCGAGACCCTGCCGCGACGGGGATACCGATTCATCGCGCCCGTGGAAGCCGTCGCCGACGATCGGCCGGGCCGGTCGGGCACCGACATCGCGCAGGCCGTCGAACGCGAACCGCCCGTTGATCCCACGGGTCCACCCGCGGCGCCGCTCCCGACGGAGGGTCACAGGGGCAGGCGAGCGGTCTACCTGATGGGCAGTGGCATTGCGGTGATCGCCGTGGCATTCCTGATAGGACAATCCGGTCGACGCCCGGCAGAGGCGCGCCCTGATGCTCCGGTCGTCCTGGAGGTCGCCCGGTTCGCCTCCTCCCCCGATCCGGCCGTGGGCCTTGGGCTGGCACACGAGATCGCGCGACGCCTCGGGAGCCAGCACGCTGTCTCCGTGAGGCCGGTCCGCGTTCCTGGCTCGTCGCCAGACGCTGCCAGCGGGAGCGGCGAGGGCGGTGTCGGCTCCCGCCTCCTCGTCGAAGGTGAGATTCAGCAGACCGACGACGTGATCGCAGTATCAGCCAGACTGATGGACGCCCGTGCGGGGACGGTGACCTGGTCGCAGCGATTCACGGTGCGGGCCGACGAGCTGTTCAGCGTGGAGGACGTCATTGCCGAGCGTGTGGTCGGCGCGTTGCGCCTGCGCATTGCGGCGCCGGAGCAGGAGCGCCTTCGCCGGCGCTACACCAGCAATGCCCCGGCCTACGAGCAGTACCTGCGGGGCCGAGCGTCGATGGTCGAGTACACGCCGGACGGGACGCGCCGTGCGACGGCGGCCTTTGAGCAGGCCCTGAAGGAGGACCCTGGATTCACGCTGGCCCGGGCCGGGCTGGCTGCGGCGTACGCGGACATGTACCTGCGCTTCGCGCCAGCGGGCGATCCGGATCGCTGGGCCGAGCGGGCGGAGGCGGAGGCTCGCGCCGCGCTCGATCTGGATCCCGATTTGGCGGAGGCCCACCTCGCCCGCGCCGCTGTCGCGCGCAAGCGCGAGTTCGACTGGGAGACGGCCATCGCGGCCAGCCGCCGGGCGCTCGTCCTGAACCCCAGCCTCGATCAGGCCCACTTCTTCATCGCGGCCGCCTACTATCACCTGGGGTACATGGAGGAGTCACTCCTCGAGATGGAGCGCGGGCGTCGGCTCGACGGTCCCGATGTCGTGGAGCCCCTGCGCATCGAGGCGCTGGTCGCGCTCTTCAGCGGGCGCTTCGCGCCGGCCGTCGCGCAGCTCGAAGAGGTGAGCCGCCGCAGCAGCCAGCCCATCGGAGACACCTACCTCGCCCTCGCGCACTACTACACCGGCAATGCCGACCGCGCGCAGCGCATGCTCGAATCCCTCGCATCGCACGCCTCGGCCTCGACCGCCGCTCGCGCCGGCGCCGCGCTGGCCGGCGTGCTGGCCGCTCGCGGCGAGGCCCATGCCGCCCGCCGCCGCGTTGCCGACGTGCTCGCGCGCGAGTACCGCGACCATCACGTGGCCTACGGTCTCGGAGCGGCGTACGCGCAGCTTGGCGATGCCCCGCGGGCCGTGCAATGGCTGCGGACATCGGCGGATACGGGATTTCCGTGCGTGATCTGGTTCGAGCGGGACCCGCTGCTGGATCCTCTTCGCCGCGCCGCGCCCTTTGCGGAACTGCTCGCGCACGCGAAACGTCTGCGGGACGCCTCCCGGGGTCAGGCACCGTGAGGTCGCCCTGCAGGCGGCCTCCGGCCGTAGGCTTGCGATAGGCAGCGCTGCGGCGGTAGGCGGCCTTCGGCCGTAGGCTTTCAGTAGGCAGCGCTGCGGCGGTAGGCGGCCTTCGGCCGTAGGCTTTCAGTAGGCAGCGCTTGCGCGCTGTAGGCGCGGCATCCGCCGCGTAGGAAAGGCTCTCGTCCTACGCGAGCGCAGCGAGCGCCTACCGAAGGCCTACCGAAGGCCTACCGAAGGCCTACCGAAGGCCTACCGAAGGCCTACCGAAGGCCTACCGAGCACGCGCCCGGGCAGCGCGTCGACGATCCCGCCGTCACGCACGCGGGCGACACCGTTCACGAAGACGTGCTCGATGCCCTCCGAGTGCCGGTGCGGCTCGAAGAACGTCGCCTTGTCGCGGATCGTCTGCAGGTCGAACACGACGAGGTCCGCGGCCATGCCTTCCCGGATCGCGCCACGATCCGTCAGGCCCATGATGCGCGCCGGCAGCGTCGTGGCCGCGCGGATCGCGTGCTCGAGCGAGATGGCGCCGCGCTCGATGGCGTAGTGGCTGATCTTGCGCGTGAAGCTGCCGTAGAACCGCGCGTGCGTGGAGGGGCCGTCCTCCGGCAGCGCGATGCCGCCGTCCGTGGACGTGGCCACCCACGGCTGCTTCGCGATGTGCTCCATGTCCCACTCGGCCATGGAGAACCCGCGCATCCGGGCGCCGCCGGGGCGGTCGATGCCCTCCATCTGGATGCGGATGGCCGCGTCCACCGGCTCCACCTTCCACATCCGCGCAATCTCCGCGAGCGGCTTCCCGTACAGGGCCTTGTCCGAGTAGTCGTAGACGACGATGTTGTGGGCGCCGCCGCGACGGCGGATCTCGTGCGCGATGTCGGCCCGGACCTGTTTCTCGGTCGATGGGTCACCGAGCACGCGCTTCAGCACCGCCACGCGTGACGCGGCCGTGCCGCGCCCGCTGGCGCCCGGTTCGCGCGTGGCCCACGCGGGGATGAGCACGGTCGATCCGTCCGTGCCGCTGGTCGGGTACGGGTACTGATCGGCCCAGACGTCCACGCCGCGATCCCGCGCCCGCTGGATCAGGCCCACGGCCGCCGCGCTCGATCCCCAGTAGTGCTCGCCCTTGGACTTCAGGTGCGAGGCCACCACGCGTGCCCCGGTCCTCTCGCCGATCTCGATTGTCTCGCGAACAGCATCGAGGAGGGTCGGCGGGCCGGGGCCGTCCTGGCTCGGCACATACCACAGCGGGTCGCTGCCCTCGCTCCGCTCGTGCGAGATGTAGACGCCATCCACGGGCGGCAGCTCCCGCGCCAGCTCCACGATCTCGTCCGTCGTGCTCCAGCGCCCGGGCTCGTACTCGAGCCCGGCGGAGAGCCCCACGGCGCCCTCCTGCAGTCCCTGCCGCAGCAGCTCGCGCATGCGCGCCTGTTCAGCCGCCGTCGATGGCCGTCGCACGTCGTCTTTCATCACCAGCCGACGCACGGTGCCGTGCCCGACCATCAGCATGGCGTTGACGCCAATGCCCTCCTTCTCGAGCAGCGCGCGTTGCCCGCTGATGGGCCACGGCGATCGCCCGTCGTGGTTGACCACCACGGTCGTGATGCCCTGCGACACCAGGTTCGGCGCCGCCCTTCGCGCGCGGTCCGGGTCCCGCAGCCCGCCGTCCGGCCCGGACCCGTCGTCTGCATGTGAGTGGACGTCGATGAAGCCGGGCGTGACGTACTTGCCGGTGGCATCGATCACGGTGGCCGCCTGCGCCGTGCCCAGGCGCCCGACGGCGACGATGCGGCCGTCCCGGACGGCGACGTCGGCTGGGAACCAGGGATTGCCGGTGCCGTCGAGCACGCGGCCGTTGCGAATCAGCAGGTCGTAGCTGATCGTCGGTTGCCCGGCGACCGATGCCGTGACAAGGCCCGCCGCGAGCGCGAGGCCGAGGAAGAAGGGGGCTCGGATCACGGCCGCATTGTAGTGGAAGGGCCATCGCGGTTACGCTCCAGACGCCCATGACGCCCGACGTCGGATCGCCGCTGCGCCGGCAACTCGGTCTGGCGGCGGTCACCGCAGTGGTCGCCGGCAACATGCTCGGCTCGGGCATCTTCTTCACACCGGGCGAGCTGGCGGCCGTGGCCACCGAGCCCCGGGAGGTCTATTTCTTCTGGGCACTCTGCGGTGCGATCACGCTCTGCGGCGCGCTGACACTGGCGGAACTGACCACGCGCCTGCCGCGCGCTGGCGCCGCGTTCCACGTGATCCGTGACGCCTGGGGGCCCTTCTGGGCGTTCCTCACGGTCTGGATGCAGATGTGGGTGAGCGGGCCGGGATCCGTCGCCGGTATCGCCATCGTCTTCGGCGAGTTCGTCGTGCTGTTCCTCGGCGGGGCAGCGCCGGTCTCGGCGCCGGTCGTTGGCGCCTCCGCCATCGCCGTGTTCGCCCTCGTCAACCTGCGCGGCGTGGAGTGGGGCGGCTGGACGCAGGTGGGATTGACGGCCGCCAAGGTAATCGGGCTGCTGGCGCTCGTGTCCGGCAGCCTGATGCTGGCCGACGCGGCGCCCGTGCCGCCGCCTTCCACCGCGGGCCATGCCGGATGGCTGGGGTTCGTGCGCGTCGTGGGACTGGGCGTGGCGGCCGTCCTGTTCACTTACGACGGATGGGTGGACGTCGCAAACCTGGCCGGCGAGGTGAACCGGCCCCGCCGGGACCTGCCGTGGGGCCTCGCGCTCGGCGTCACCGGCATCAGCCTGCTCTACCTGCTCGTGAATTACGCATACCTGCGGGTCGTGCCCCTCGACGCGATGCGGGCGGCGCCGACGACGGTGGCCAGCCAGGTGGCGCAGGCGGCCTTCGGCTCCGCAGGCAGCGGCGCGCTCCACGGGCTCATCATGCTCTCCATCTTCGGCGCGCTCGGCGGGCTGGTGATGACCCAGCCGCGGCTGTTCTACGCGATGGCCTCGCAGTACGAGCCCGTGGCCCGCCACACGCGCCTCCATCCCTTCTTCCGCGGGCTGTCAAGCGTGTCGGGAACCACGGCGGCCCCCACGGGCGCGATCCTCTTCTGCGCGGCGCTCTCCATCGTGGCCATCTTCTTCTTCGGGTCGTTCTCGCGGCTGGTGACGTTCTTCGTCGTACCGCTGCAGCTGAGCAACATACTGGTAGTGGCGGCGGTGTTCAGGCTGCCACGCGGTACGGCCGGGCCCGACGAGTACCGTACGCCGGGCTATCCCCTCGTCCCGCTCGTGTTCATCATCGTCATGGCGATGTTCCTGGCGAGCGCCATCGCCTACCAACCGACAGACACGCTGATCGGTGTCGCGCTGACGTTGACCGGCGTGCCGGTCTACCGGCGCCTGGCCCGCCCTGGCACGCCAAGCACTGCCTGACGGGCCACCGCATGGGCAGACCTGTGCCCGGTCACTCCCACGGGAACGCACCGACCGACTGGATGATGCGGGCGGCGCGCTCCGCGCCGCAGTGCATGCTGCGGGACACATCGCGTGACCGGCTGTATTCCGCCAGGAACGCGGCGGCGTAGCTGTCGCCCGCGCCGGTCGTGTCGACGACGCGTGGAACCGGAACAGCCGGGCACACCAGGCGTGTGGGACCGCCGAGCGCAAGGCTGCCTTCGGCGCCCAGCGTGACGACGAACAGCCGGCCATGCTGGTGGGACAGCCGATCGAGGTCGTCGATGAGCGAGACGTTCGAGGCCTGCAGGCCGAAGAATCCCACATCGATCTGGTCCGCCACGCGGGCCACGAAGGCGGCCGGGTCGTCCACGTCGGACAGATCGAGGAAGTCCACGGCGCGAAGGCCCCGGCAGGGCGCGGCGAGGATCGACTCGACGAGCCCATGAATCTGCCGGTAGACGGGCGTGACGAGCAGGTCGGCCGTGGCAACCAGGGCGCGCTCCCGGTCGCCCAATCGCCAGTCGGCCAGCACGCCGGCCTCGTAGCGGAGGAAGCGCTTCTCGCCCGACGGATCCAGATCGATGTACTGGACAGAGGTGGCGCCGGGCCGCTCGACCACGTCGTCGGTCAGTCTCAGCCGCGTGAGGGCCTCCCGGACAATCCGCGACTCCGCGTCGGTGCCCACGGCGGTGAGGACGAGGATCTCGTCGGTGGGCGCAAAGGCCTCGCGCGCGTTGGCGGCAAGGTTGAGCGTGATGCCGCCGGGTCGATCGAGCCCGAGGTTGACGTAGCGGTCGACCCCGCAGTCGCCCGCGCAGACCACGCGCATGTCAGGCTCCGTGTGCGGCCCGGACGCGGTCCATGAGACGCCGTACCTTCTCCATGTCGACGGCCGCGCCGGTCTTGACGCTCGTCCCCACGATTGCGCCGTCGGCGGTGGCCATCAACCCGGTCGCGTTGGCTTCGTCGAGGCCGCTGCCCACGATGACGGGCACGGGGCCGGCCCCCAGCCGGGCCGTGTCGAGATCCACGGCGCCTGGCGGCAGCCCGGTCAGATCGCCGGTGACGATGATGCCGTCGGCCCCGTGCTGGCGTGCGGCGGCCGCCGACTCGGCCAGGGACCGTGGCTCGATCATGCGCGCGTGCTTCACCTGGATATCGGCGAGCACCAGGACGTCCCTGGCGCCGAGGCGTTCGCGATACGCCATCAGGCCCGCCGGGTCGATGGTCATCTCGCCTCCGTATTCGGGGCGCGTCATGCGGTCCACGAAGTAGTCGGTCCGGATGAAACGCGCGCCGGCCGCATGTGCGACGGCGAGGGATGCCTGCGGATCGTTCAGAAGGATTTCCACGCCGACGGGCACGTCGCCTGCGGCGTCGATCAGGTCGAGCGTGATCCGGGTCATGCAGGCGATGGTGCCGGGCGAGGCCGTCACCGTGTGCGGCTGGTCGCCGTCATTCTCCACGAGCACGCCATCGACGCCGCCCCCGATCAGGGCCTTCAAGTCGGCGAGTGCGTGTGCCACCACAGCGGCCAGACCCGGTGATGCCGGATAGCCAGGGAGCGGCAGGAGGTGGATGACACCGATGACCGGGGCTGATCGGGGAAAGATGTCGGCGAAACGCACGCGAGAGCAGGATGCCAGCACGCCGGCCTCGCGGTCAAACCGTCTGGATCGTCTATCCTGTCCCCCGCACGCGGGGCCTCCGATGAACTCACGATGAACGAGCAGCGAGCACGTCGGCTACGCGTGGCCTTCGGGGCGCTTGCCCTGGTCTCGATCCTGTGGGCAGCAGCGATCGTCTGGACCGGCGGCTTCGTGGTGCACGTGTTCGGCGTGCCGCTCACGTCCCGCAACCCGCGCAATCCGATGCTGCTGTTCGCGATCGCGAGCCTGTCGGCATGGGCTCTGCCGATGCGCGATCGGTGGCGCAGGACCGCCGAGGCATCCCGGCGCGCGCTGGCCCTTGCCGTCTGGCCACGGTCCGAGGCGCGGTGGCTGTGGTGGGCCGAGCCAGCCGGCCTGGTGGCCCTCGCGTTCATCGCGCTCGACGTCCAGATCTGGTGGGGCGCTCGGCCCTTCTGGGTGGACGAGGAGATGATCGCGCTCAACCTCCGCGACCGTTCCTTCGGCGGTCTGGCCGGGCGGCTGTGGCTGGAGCAGAGCGCGCCCTTCGGATGGCTCGTGCTGGAGCGCGCGATGCTCCTGGTGTTCGGCGGGGGCGAGCGGAGCCTGCGCGTGGTGCCGCTGCTCTACGGGTGCGGGCTGCTGACGGTCGCGGTGTGGGTCGGGCGACGGTTCCTGAGTCCCTGGGGAGCGGGGCTCTTCGTGCTGCTCTCGGCGGTCGGCCGCTGGCCGGCGCACTACCGATTCGAGCTGAAGCACTACTCGGCGGATGCCTTCTGGGGACTGCTGCTCCCGGTGCTCGCCCTCTGGGTGGCGCGGGCGGACCGCGGCGACACCGGGTCCAGGCGCGTCTGGTGGTGGTGGGCCGTTGCCGCGCTCGGGCTCTGGATGTCCAACGGAGCCGTGCTCGCCACGCCCGCGTGCGCCGTCATCCTGCTCTGGACCGAGTGGCGACGGGCCGGCTGGCCCGCCGCGTGGCGGTTCTCGCGGGCCGGCCTGATCTGGCTGGCCTCGTTCGGCCTGCACTACCTCGTGTCGCTCCGGCACGCGGTGACGAACAGCTACCTCCGGGAGTACTGGTCGGCCGGATTCCCGCCTCCAGGTGGCGATCTCTTCGACGGCCTGCGGTGGCTCGCGCTGCGCGTCGAACCGCTGGCGCTCAATCCCGGCGGCACGGAGTGGTGGGTCGCGTTCTGGATCTCCGCGGTCGCGGGATTCTTCCTTGCAGGCCGTCGCATCGGGCCGGTGCTGGCCGCCATGCCCTTCTCTTCTGTCGTGCTGGGCGCCCTCGGCATTGTCCCGCTGGAGGATCGGCTGGCGCTGTGGATGGTGCCGGTCATGTATCTGGGCATCGCCACCTTTGTGGAGGGGGCCGTGCGCCAGGCTCGGATCGCGGATCGCCGCCCGGTGCGGCTGACCGTGGCGGCCGTGGCGATTGGCCTGGCAGGACCGATGTGCGCGGACATCGTAGACCGGGGGTGGCTGGAGTACCGCGCAGGCCGGGGCCCGACGGGCAACGGGGGCACGGACGACCGTTCCAGTGTGCGGTGGCTGATGGACCAGCGGCGTGCCGGCGACGTGATGATCACGACGGAGATGGGTGCGCCGGGTGTGTGGTGGTATGGAGCGGTGCCGATCGGGGACGTCCCTGCAGGCGCCGTCACGGAAGAAGGCATGCCGATCCTGGCAGCGGCGCTCGAGCCCGGGGACTCGTGTCCTCCGGATCCCCTGGAGGATCTGTTGCGGGGCCGTCGACGTGTGCTGATGCACGTCGGGTTCCCTGATCAGGCGACCGGGTTCTCGGACGTCCTGCTGGCCCGCCTGTCCCGGCTTGGCGCAATCGTCGGGGAGCGCCGATTCGATCTCATCGGCCACGCCGCCGTAGTGGAACTCGGTACGCCGGAGCCGCCAGGCCTGGCGACGGCCGGCGCACGCGCGGAGAACGCGCCTGCGCTCGGCGGCTGCCTCGTGGGCCGTCCGGCGCACCGCTGGTAGCGGCCTGCGGCCGATGGGTCGTCAACGCCTCGCTGGCCCACGGTCCACTTACAGTGAGCCACGCGCCTCTCTCGTGTGCAGGACGGTGGCCAGGAAGTCCAACGTGCCTCTCACCACCGTGCGCGAGGCGGAAGTGTCGTCCACCAGATCGAAGCCGTGCGGGCCACGATGATGGTTCATCAGGGTCACGGGACGATTCTCGCGCAGGGCGTGGACGATGAATGCGTCCAGGCTGGCGTTGAGTCCAGGCATCTCGTCACGGCCCGCTCGTCCGAGGAACAGGGGGATGTCAGCAGGCACGTCCCGCACCTCGCGGCCTGCCGCCGGGGTCGCGAATCGGAACTTCGCAGCGGCGTCGGCGACGTGCGTGCCTCCGTCGAGGTCCAGCATGTAACCGTAGAGGAACGCCGCGCAGGTGAGGCGCGGATCGTTCACGAGCACGCCGAGTGCCGTTGGCACATGTCCTGAGCATGCCCATAACCCAATCCGGGTCGCATCCAGGTCGAGCGCATCGGCGGCTGCGCGCAGGTGCCGCACGAGCGCCGACGCGTCGGCCGCCGGCTCGCGGCACTCGAAGGCGACGCACGCCATTCCCGTCGCCGCGATCAGGCGTGCCCACGAACGAAACGCTTCCATGTCCTTCGCGGCGCACCCCATCACCCGCGACATGCCCAGGTCGTTGTACCCGCTGACCAGCACGACGACAGGGCGTGGCACAGGCGCCTCGGGGCCCGGCGGGTCGTAGAGATCGAACGTCAGCGACTCGCCGGTGCACGAGGTGTAGGGCAGGTTCCTGTGCACGGTCACCGTGCGCTCGCCTGGCAGTTCGTACACGACTCTCCGTCTCGCGACATCGGCGCGCGTGTCCTGGCTCATGGTGTCTCCGAGGCAAAAAGAAAGGCCCTCGAACGAGGGCCTTCGTATGATGTCCTGGCGCCACAGTACCGTGCCAGGCGGCGGTGACGCAAGTGGCCGGGTGAAGGCTCAGTCGCGTCGCAGCGCGATCAACGGATCGAGACGAGTGGCGCGCCTGGCCGGCAGCACGCAGGCGGCCACCGCCACCGCGGCGAGCAGCGCTGCGATGCCGCCGATGGTGATCGGATCGCGTGCGCTGTTCTGCACCAGCAGCTGCGTGCTTGCGAAGAGCTGGCCGACGCCGAACGCGCCGGCGACGCCGAGCGTCAGGCCCACGAGCAGCTGTACGAACGAGCGGCGCAGGAACAGCCATGACACCTGGTTGCCCTGCGCGCCGAGCGCCATCCGGATGCCGATCTCCTGCGTGCGTTGCGCGACGGCATAGGCGGTGACGGCGTAGAGCCCGACGGCCGAGAGCGTCAGCGCCATCAGCGCGAAAATGGCGAACATCGTACCGAAGATCCGGAAGGGCCAGCGCTGCTGCGCCAGCTGCTGATCCACGGTCCGGATACCGAACAGCGGCAGGTCCGCGTCGATGGCCCGCACCTCCTCCCGCAGGACCGGCGTCATCGCGTTCGGGTCCCCCGCGCTCCTGACGAGCAGCGTCATGAAACCGCGGGGGTCGGTCCGGAACGGCAGGTAGGCGATCGGGTCCGGATCGGGAAGCTGGAAGTCACGCTGCCGGAGGTTCGGCACGATCCCGACGATGGTCGCCGTCAGGGAGGTGGGCACACCGCCGGCTGGTGGCGCACCGCCCTGCAGGTCGATGCTGAGCGTGATGCGCCGGCCGATCGGTTCCTCGTTCGGGAAGTGCAGGGCGGCGAACCGCTGGTTGATGACCGCAGCCTCGCGGCCGGCCATGCCGTCTTCGTCGGTCAGGTCGCGCCCACGCTGCAGCGGCAGGCCGACCGTCCTGAAGTAGCGCGGATCGATGGTCAGCATCGTGACGTTCGGCGCCTGCTGGCCCTGATCGAGTGGCCTGCCGTCGATGACCATCCGCCGCAGGAACCCGCCGCTCATGGGCGCGTTGCTCGTGACGGCGACGTTCTCGATCCGGGGGTTGGCCCGGAGCCGCTCTTCCAGCCGCTCGTAGAACGCGAGCCGCTGCTCGACCGCCGGATACTTCCGATCCGGCAGCGCCAGGCTCATCGTCAGCAGCCTCGATGTGTCGACGCCGAGGTCGAGGCTGTACATGTTCAGGAAGTTCCGCATCATGAAGCCCGCGCCCGCCAGCAGGACAACAGTGAGCGTGAGCTCGGCCACCATCAGGGCGCCGGTCCAGCGTCGCGCCCGTACGCCGGCCGTGCCGGAGCGTCCGCCCTCCTTCAGCACCTCGTTGACATCGGTCTTCGACACGTGGAGCGCCGGGGCCAGGCCGAAGACGATGCCGGTGCCCAGGCAGATCAGGGCGAAGTAGGCGAAGACGGTCCCGTCCATCGTGAACTGGATCCAGTACGGGCGGCCCACGTCCTGGGTGGCTCGATCGAACACCCGGATACCGATCGCGGAGATGCCGAGCCCGCCGAGGCCGCTGATGGCGGCCAGCAGGACGCTCTCGATCAGCAGCTGCCGGACGACACGCCACCGGGAGGCCCCGATCGAGACCCGCACGGCGATCTCACGGGCGCGGTTGGTGGACCGCGCCAGCAGCAGGTTGGCGACGTTGGCGCACGCGATGAGCAGCACGAACCCAACAGCGCCCATCAGCGACAGGAAGACGACCCGGATGGGCCCGCCGTTCTGCTGCTCGTTGAACGTCTGGATGCGCGGCTGGACGTCCTTGTTCGTGTCCGGGTGCTCGGCTTCGAGCTGGCGCGCGATGTTGATCAGCTCGCTCTGCGCCTGCTCGCGGGCGACCGCTGGAGCCAGACGGCCGAAGGCCTGCAGGGATCGCGCGTTGCGCGCCTGATCCTCGAGCCCGTCGACCATGCCGAGCGGCAGCCACAGGTCGGTGTTGAAGGGAAACTTGAAGCCTTCCGGCATCACACCGATCACGGTCGCGGGCACGTCGTTGACCCGGATGGTGCGGCCGAGGATCGACGGGCTCCCACCGTAGCGGTTCATCCACATGCCGTGGCCGAGGATGACCACTCCAGCCGCGCCGCGCCGGTCGTCGTCCGCCGTGAAGTCCCGCCCCAGGACCGGACGCTGGCCCAGCAGGGCGAGGCCGTTGGCCGAGATGTGTTGGCCGCTGAAGCGTTCCGGCGGCTGGCCCTCGTCGCTCACGTTGGCCACCGTCCCGCTGTACGCGGCAAAGGCCTCGAAGGTCCTGGCGCGCTCGCGCCAATCCTGGAAGTCGAGGTACGACACGCCCAGGCCGCGATTGCGGACGCGGTCGTACGAGTCCACGGCCATGGTGCGATCCGGCTCCGCGATGGGAAGGCCGCGGACCAGGACCGCGTTGACGAAGGTGAACACCGTGGCGTTGGCGCCGATGCCCATCGCGAGCGCGATGGCGGCGACCAGCGTGAACCACCGGTCCTTCACCAGCAGCCGGCCGGCGAAGCGGATGTCTTCCCACAGGCCCATGGGCACACCTTTCGGAAGGACTGGACGCGTCACATCCCTTTACGGTGTCCGGGTGTCGCCGGTTCCGCGGGCCCGCGTCCCGGGTGGCCATCCGGGCCTGGCCGCGGTCGTGCGGAGCCCGCTCAGCACTCGCTGAGATTCACGGAGATGTGCACCGCCAGGCCGCCTTCGGCCGTCTCCTTGTACTTGCTGCTCATGTCCAGCGCCGTCTGCCGCATCGTCCGGATCACCTCGTCCACGCTGACGCGCGCCCGATCGGGGTTGCCGTGCAGCGCCAGTTCCGCGGCGGTGATGGCCTTGATGGCGCCCATCGTGTTGCGTTCGATGCAGGGAATCTGCACCAGCCCGGCCACCGGATCGCACGTCAGGCCCAGGTGATGCTCCATCGCGATCTCGGCCGCCATCAGCGCCTGGCGTGGTGAGGCGCCGAGGCCCTCGGCGAGCGCGGCCGCCGCCATCGCGGAGGAGACACCAATCTCGGCCTGGCAGCCGCCCATCGCCGCCGAGATCGTGGCGCCCTTCTTGAACAGGCAGCCCAGCTCGGAGGCCGTGCAGAGGAAGCGGACCACCGGGTCGTCGGCCACGCCGTCTCGCGCGACGAGAGCCGGCGGCACCGCGGCGGGCTCGCAGAAGGTCGTGTAGTAGTGGAGCACCGCGGGGACGACCCCGGCGGCGCCGTTGGTGGGTGCGGTCACCACGCGCCCGAAGCTGGCGTTCTCTTCGTTCACCGCCAGCGCAAACGTGCTGACCCAGTCCAGGATGTAGCGGAACTCACGGCCGCCGGCACGAATGGCGTCCACCCAGGTCGAGTGGTCCGTGTAGGGACGTGTGCCCAGCAGCCGTCGTGCGCCGGCGGCAGCACGCCGTGTCACGTGCAGGCCCCCGGGCAACTCGCCGTCGGCGTGACACCCGCGGTAGATGCACGCCTGCATCACCTGCCAGCAGGCCCGCACGCCGGCCACGGTGTCGGCGTCGCCGCGCCATTGCCGCTCGTTCTCCTGCACGACGCGCCAGATGGGCCAGCCCGTCTGGTCACACCAGCGCAGCAAATCGGCAGCGATGTCGATGGGGAAGGGCAACCGGACTGCCTCGCGGCCGGCGTCCGACGCGCCCTCGCGCTCGATGAAGCCGCCCCCCACCGAGTAGTACGTTTCCTCGACCGTCGTGCCATCGTCCAGCGTGGCCACGAAGGTCAGGGCGTTGGGATGGCGCGGCAGCGCGAGCTCCATGTGGAACTCGACGTCGCTTCGCGGGTGGAACCGCACGGCCGACGTGCCGGGCTGGAGCCGCAGCCGGCCGCTTGCGGCCACCTCGGCCAGGCGCGCGTGCAGCTCCGCCATGTCGCAGGTGACGGGGTCGGCGCCGAGCAGCCCCGCCTGCACGGCGACGTCGGTGCCGTGTCCCTTGCCGGTCTTGGCCAGCGAACCGAACAGCCGTACGCGGACGTGGGTCACCCGGGGCATCACGCCCCGGGTGGACAGCTCGCCCACGAAGTGCTGCGCCGCGCGCCACGGGCCCAGCGTGTGCGAGCTGGAGGGCCCGACGCCGATCTTGAAGATGTCGAAGACGGAGAGGCGCTCGGCGGACATTCAGCGCCGCATCAGGCGACGCTGGTCTGGCCCAGGACCTGCTTGAACACCGCCATCGCGCGCTGCATGTCCTCCATCGTTCCCAGCGAGATGCGCGTGTGCGTCTTCTCCATCGGCGGGAAGTCGCGGCCGACGGCCACGCCCTGCGCGCGGCACGCGTCGCGGAACCCCGCCGCGGGCTGACGGAGGTTGACGAAGACGAAGTTCGTCTGCGAATCGGGCGCGTCGTAGCCCATCGCCTTGAACTGCGACAGCGTCCACTCGCGGATGCGGCGGTTCTCCTGCCGCTCCCAGTCCATGTGCGCCGTGTCCTTCAGCGCGGCGAGGCCGGCCACCGCCTGCAACTCGCCCATGCTGCCAAGGCCCCAGGCGCGCCCCACCTTGCTCATCGTCTCGGGCTGGCCGATCGCGTAGCCGATGCGCACGCCCGCCATGCCGTAGGCCTTCGAGAAGGTGCGTGCCATGAACACCCCGGGGAGCTCGAGCGCGAGCTTCGCCGTGCTGCCCACGCCGGCCGCAGTGGCGTAGTCGATGTACGCCTCGTCGATCAGGATGCCCGTCTCGGGCGAGCGCTGCTTGATGGCGCGCACGGCCTGCTCGACATCGGCCAGGGTGTGGACGGTGGAGGTGGGGTTGTTCGGGTTGCAGATGAACACCAGCCCCGCGCCGGTGGCGGCCGCGACCATGGCGTCGAGATCGACGCGCAATCCAGCATCGACCGGGATGGCCTTGACGGGGAAGTTCATGCGCCGCGCCGTGCCGACGGGCGTGCCATAGGACGGGTCGGGCGTGACCAGGGGACGGTCGGCCGAGGCGTAGGCCATCACCGCCGCCGTCAGGATGGCGTCCGACCCGGTGGCGACGATCACGTTGTTCGTCTTGGCGCCGTACATCGTGGCGATGTATTCCTGGAAGGGCCGGACGTTCGGTGGCGGATACCCGAGGCCGAGCGTCTTCGAGGGGTGCTGCCGCAGCACCTCGAGCACCTTGGGGCTGGGCCCGCGCAGGTTCTCGTTGCTGCTGATGCGGATGGCGTCGGGGCCCATGGCCGGCCGCTCCTGCCGCGTCTGGGCGTCGAAGCCCAGGGCCAGCAGCTCCTCATTGCCGTACCCGATGATGGCGGAGGTCGAGGCCACCGCCGCCCCGCCCGCACCCAGCCTCCGAACGAACTCGCGACGTGACAACGCCATGGCCGATCCTCCTGAGCGCGCTATGGTAGCACTGCCGCCGGTCGCATCGGCTGGCACGGTGACCTCCATGCGCTTCGCCGGGTCCCCAGTCTGGACGGCTCATCCCGCGAGGCGTATGCTGCAAAGTCCGTGACGGCCAGCCCCCTGATTCCGAGCCTTGCCTGGCTGCGTCAGTACCAACCATCCTGGCTGCGCCTGGACGTCACGGCGGGCCTCACCGCCGCCGCGGTGGTCGTGCCCAAGGCGATGGCGTACGCGACCATCGCGGGCCTGCCGCTCCAGGTCGGCCTCTACACCGCCATCGTCCCGATGGTGGCCTATGCGCTGCTCGGCACGTCCAGGCCGCTCAGCGTCAGCACCACGACGACCATCGCCATCCTCACGGCCGCCGAACTGGGACGTTCCGCGCCCGGTGGTGATGCAGGCAGCCTCATCGCGGCGGCTGCCACGCTGTCGGTGCTCGTGGGAATCCTGCTGGTCGTCGCCGCGCTCTTCCGCCTGGGGTTCGTCGCCAACTTCATCTCCGAGCCGGTGCTCACCGGCTTCAAGTCCGGCATCGGCCTGGTGATCGTCGTCGACCAGCTGCCGAAGCTGCTGGGCGTGCACTTCGAGAAGACGGGCTTCTTCCGAGACCTCTTCGCCTTGGCGCAGCAACTGCCCGAGACCTCCGTGCCCACGATGCTGCTCGGCGTGGCACTGCTGGCGCTGCTCGTGGGTTTCGAACACTTCGTGCCGCGCGTGCCGGCGCCGCTGGTGGCCATTGCGGTGGCGATTGCCGTGTCCGGCCTGCTGGGACTGGATGCCGCGGGCGTGGCGACGGTCGGTCATGTCGCCGGCGGGCTTCCGGCGCTGGTCCTGCCTCGGATCGAGCTCGCCGCGGCGATGTGGCCGGCGGCGGCCGGCATCGCCCTCATGAGCTTCACCGAGACCATCGCTGCAGCGCGGGCCTTCGGAGGGCCCGGCGAGCCACGCCCCGACGCCAACCAGGAGCTGCTCGCACTCGGCGTGGCCAACGCCGCGGGCGGCATGCTCGGGGCGATGCCGGCCGGTGGCGGCACCTCGCAGACGGCGGTCAACCGCCTGGCAGGCGCTCGCACGCAGGTCGCCGAACTCGTCACGGCGGCCATGGCGCTCGCCACTCTGCTGCTGCTCGGCCCGCTGATCGCCCTGATGCCGCAGGCCGCGCTCGCGGCCGTGGTGGTGGTCTATTCGCTCGAGCTCATCAAGCCCGCCGAGTTCATGGCCATCCGCCGCGTGCGCCGCATCGAGTTCAGGTGGGCCGCCATCGCGTTCGCCGGGGTGGTGCTGCTCGGCACGCTCAAGGGGATCCTGGTCGCCGTCGTCGTCTCCTTGTTGTCGCTGGCGCAGCAGGCCTACAACCCGCCTGTCTACGCGCTGGGGCGCAAGCGCGGTACCACCGTGTTTCGCGCCCGATCGGCCGAGCATGCGGACGATGAGACCTGGCCGGGACTGCTGATCCTGCGCTCCGAGGGGCGGCTCTTCTTCGCCAACGCCGAGACGGTCGCCGATCGCCTGCGGGCGTTCGTCGATGACGCGCGGCCGCGCGTGCTGATGCTCGATTGCCGCGCGATCTTCGACATCGAGTACACCGCGCTCAAGACGCTGATCGAAACCGACGACCAGCTGCAGGCCCGGGGTGTCGCCCTGTGGCTCGTAGGGCTCAATCCGGAGGCGCTGGACGTGGTGCGCCGATCGCCGCTGGGCGAGCGGCTGAGCCGGGAGCGGATGTTCTTCAACCTGGACGGGGCCGTCCGGGAGTTCGAGCGGCAGCAGGCCGTAGTATCGTCATGAACCGACACTTCCACCTGTGAGGGGCGATCGTGAAGAAGGACAAGAAGGACAAAGACAAGGCAAAAGGCAAAAGGCAGAAGGCAGAAGGCAAAGGGCAGAAGGCGGACGCCGTCCTGAAGGCCGCCGGAGCCGCCTCTGACAAGGCGGGCCCCTCGCAACCGGCAGGGAAGCTCTCGGGGAAGGAGTACGCCAAGGAGCTGGCGAAGCTCCACGTCGAGCTCGTGAAGCTGCAGGAGTGGGTCAAGTACAAGGGCCTGAAGGTGTGCGTCATCTTCGAGGGCCGCGACGGTGCGGGCAAGGGCGGCACCATCAAGGCCATCACCGAGCGTGTCAGTCCGCGCGTGTTCCGCGTCATCGCGCTGCCCGCGCCGACCGAGCGCGAGAAGAGCCAGATGTACGTCCAGCGCTACCTGCCGCACCTGCCGGCGGCCGGTGAGATCGTGATCTTCGACCGCAGCTGGTACAACCGCGCCGGCGTGGAGCGCGTGATGGGCTTCACGCCCGAGGATCAGGTGAAGAAGTTCCTCAACGCGGTGCCGCTCGTGGAGAAGGCCATCGTGGACTCCGGCGTGATCCTCATCAAGTTCTGGCTCGAGGTGAGCGAGAAGGAGCAGACGCGCCGGCTCACGGCCCGCATCGACGATGGGCGGAAGGTCTGGAAGCTGTCGCCGATGGACCTGAAGTCCTACAGCCGCTGGTACGACTACTCGCGGGCCCGCGACGACATGTTCACGGCCACCGACACGGGCTTTGCGCCGTGGTGGTTCGTGAACTCCGACGACAAGAAGCGCGCGCGCCTGAACATCATCACCCACCTGCTGGAGCAGATTCCCTACGAAAGCGCCCCGCGCGAGAAGGTGAAGCTGCCGAAGCGGCAGAAGGACAAGGGCTACCAGGACCCGCACTACGCCTACAAGCGCGTGCCGGAGAAGTACTGAACAGCGAATCTGATGACCTTTTGATGTGGTGATCTGGCGATCGATGTGGCGATCTGAAATCTGGTGATCTATCTGGTGATCTTGGGATCTATCTGTTGATCTGGGGAGATGGATCGCCAGGTCACCAGGTCACCAGATAGATCCCCAGAACGACAGATCGATCATCAGATCAGCAGCTCACGGGATCACAAGATTCCGCCGCTCTTGACTAAGGAAGGTTGTACCGGACCTGCGCGAAGAAGAGGAACGCGCTGGCGCTGGGCGGTCCATCACCCTGCCACCAGGGCTCCCGGCGCAGCCACGACGCCTGGGCGTTGACCTGCGCCGAGCCGCGGTTCTCGGTCCGCACGGCCAGGAACGAGAGCGTGCCGGTGATCTCGCGGATGTCCCGGTTGCTCGCGTTCGACGCGCCTGGGAATCCGAAGCCGATGCCGCGGCCGTCGGTGTCGGTAAACCATGTGTCGTCGATGCGGACTCCGGAGTAGTAGCCGCCGACCGACACGTGCGACGACACCGTCTGCTCGACGCCGGTCACCCACGACATCGTGGGGACAGCGGCGATGGAGCCGTCGCTGCGGAACGCCACGTCCGGGGCCAGACCTCCGACGTACCGGCCCAGCCCCGCCCCTGACGCCAGCTGCCCGATCACGCGCGTGCCGCGCGTCGGGTTGACACGGGCGTTGACGCTGATGCCGCCGCCGACCTCGTGAAAGTCGGTCTCGTAGGGCGCCACGGTGTGACGGAACACGCGCACGACGCCTCCGGCATCGACGTGAAATGCCGGTGTCGGATTGAGGGCGACGCGCGTCACGACGTCGGGCATCAGGTTCGGGACGGCCAGCGCCTGATCGCCGGTGTTGTACTGCGCCGTGATGTCCTCCGCGCAGCACGATGGGAGGCCGACGAGGCCGTTGCCAATCTGCTGCTCGGGGTTCTCCACCGAGACGGCCCAGTCGAACGTCTTCGACGGGCGCCAGGTGAAGCGCACCTGCGGGACCCGTTCCCACACCAGCCCGGCGAGGTAATTGGTGTCCACGGCCTGTGACATCTCGTAGTCCGACGGCCACACGCTCAACTGCTGCTTTGGCGGCGTCATCAGCGTGAACGCCTGGCCGGCGGCAAAGGAGAACGAGTCGCCGTACCTGACGTCGGCAAAGGCCTGCCGGAGCCGGAAGCCCGCGCTGCTGCTGGTTACCGCGATGTTCCCCGGCGTGGTGCCGCTGAAGTCCATCTCGAAATAGCCCGACAGGCTGCGGAAGCGCGCCTCGGGGAACGGCGCGTCCACGCGGATGGAGAGACGCGACGACTGCGCGGTGAGTCGAGCCTCGGACACAGCGCCCGGCAGGGTGTCTTCGTACGGCGTTTCGCCGAAGTTCGTGCCCGGGCCGCCGCCGCTGTTGGTGGACCGGTAGAGGCCCGTCACGCCGAGGTACCCGCCGATGCGCAGCTTCGCGGGCCCGACGTCCAGCGCCGCCCCCTCGGCCTGCTCGCCCGCGACTTCCTGCCCCGGGTTGTGCGGGCGCTGCGGGCCGGCCGCGGGAGGCTGCGTCGGGTCCGCACCCGTCGTGGTCTGACCCGATGGCGGCTGGGTGGCCTCGGGAGGTGGCGTCGTTGCCTGCCGCGCCGACGCTGACGCGACCAGACAGGCGCACCAGATGCAGGTGGAGAGCAGGACGGGAGCGGCTCGCATGCACCTCAAGTGTAGGCCCCGGGTGCGGATCACGGTGCCTCGGAATGGCGCCTGGGCCGAGCTGGCGGCAGTTGTTCGATGCGGACATTGCCAGCGTTAGTCACAACGCGTAGGATGCAGGCCTCCGCCTCGTCCTCATAGTCGAGCTGCCTCGCGCGTGCAGTCCGACATCCTCGTCCGTTCAGTCGTCCGTACACCCGGCGTTCCGAACTCGCAGACGGAGGGTCCCCATGAGAGCACGACACGGCGTTTCAGCGGTGGCGTTACTGGTTGCCTTGCTGGGTGGCTTTGCTCGCGGTGCGTCCGCCCAGAGCACGACGGACATCGTGATCGAGTGGAACCGCATCCTGCAGACCTCGCTCAACGTTCCGGGAGCGCTCCCGCCCACCGTCTTCTTCACACGGCCCTACGCCGTGCTCCACGTGGCGATCTTCGACGCCCTCAACTCGATTGACTACCGCTATCGCGAGCACACGGTCCACGCCAGCGTGCACGCCGAGGCGACGAGGGAGGTGGCAGCGGCGCAGGCGGCCCACGACGTGATGGTGGCCATGATCCCGTCGCAGGCTGCTGCGTTCGATGCGGCACTGGCCGCAACGCTCTCACGGTTCTCCGGGCCCGCGGCGGCGGAGGGTGCCCGTGTCGGCGCCGCCGTCGCCCGCGCGGTGCTGGATGCACGCGCCGACGACGGCTGGAACCGGCCGAACCAGGCCTACGTCCTGCCCGAACTGCCGGGCTACTGGCAGCCGGTCCCGCCCGCCAACGCACAGGCCGCGCTCGTCCACTATCAGGACGTCACGCCGTTCGTGGTGGCCAGTCGTCTGCAGTTCCTGCCCGAGCCGCCGCCGGCCATGACCACCGCGCGATACGCACAGGACTTCAACGAGGTGAAGCGCCTCGGCGGCGCGACGAGCACGGCGCGCACGGCGGAGCAGACCCAGACGGCGCGCCTGTGGGCCGGCGTCGGGTATTCCACGACAGCCCCGGGCGTCTGGTACAACCTCGGTCGCGATCTCGCGCGTGCCCGCAGCTACGACGGGCTCGACACCGCGCGCGTGTTCGCGCTGCTCGGTGTCACGATGCACGATGCGCTGCTGACCTCGTTCTCCGGCAAGTTCCTGTATGGGCTCTGGCGGCCGGTCACGGCCATTCGAGAGGCAGCCCGGGACGGCAATCCTGATACCGAGCCGGATCCGACGTTCGTCAGCCTGATCGCGACGCCGCCGTATCCAACCTATCCCGGCAACATGGCGTGCATCGGTGCCTCGTCATCCGCGCTGTTCGAGGAGCTATTCGGTGCGACCACCGGGGCGCTCAGCGTGACCTGGACCGGCGTCGGTCAGGACAACGTGACGCGCACCTACTCCAGTTTCCGGCAGATGGCGGACGAGGAGGCGGCCAGCCGCATCTACGGCGGCATCCACTTCTACTTCGATCACGCGGCCAGCATCGGCGCGTGCCGGGCACTGGGCGCCTATGTGTCCGCGGAAGCCATGGCGCCGTGGGCCAGGTGATCGAAGGAGGATACCGGCTGCTCTGGCGTTCCGTGCGCCCTCGTGTTCGACACACGGGCCGCCGTCGTTTGATCGTCTGTGGAGGACTCGAAGCGAGTCATCGGCGCGGTCGCCCTGCTGATCAGCCTGGCCCTCGGGTGTTCGGATGCGCAACGGCTGAGCCCGACGGGCCCCACCGTGATGACCCAGCCGACGCCGACCGTCGCGTCGCCCGCAGCGGTCGTGCGTACTGAGCAGTGGCAGCTCGATCTGACGGTCCGCGACGTGGCTGGCGCCGAGTGCGACGAGGCCATCGGCACCACCCGCCGTCAGGATCTGTGGATGGACGTCCACGACGACGGGACGATCGCCCTGCACTACGACCATCGCCCGGGGCAGACGGGCCACGCCGCCGACTGGACGGGATGGACGCTGGACCAGGCCTTCGAGGGATCCGGCGCGGCCTACGAAGGCATGCCGTGCAGCGGCGCAGACGAGGAACCGTCCGGCGCGCCCTCGACGCTCACGGGCTACTTCTCAGCGGACCGCCACACCTTCACAGGCCTGGAGATCCGCCGCTACATGGGCCGCGCCGACGGAGAGATTGTCTACTACCTCGAATGGAAGGCGGAACGGCTGCAGTGATGAACGCAGCACCCGTCTGGGCACGCCGCATTCCAGCCCCGCGATCCGTCAGCCCGCCCTCGAGTAAGGAACGGCGACGGAGTGCTCGGCCTTTGACTAAAGGGCGGACAGCTGAGTGGGCGGTTGCGACCAGACGGGCAGTTCTCTGCACTCTTGCACCCCTGCACCCTTGCACCCCTGCACCCTTGCACCCCTGCACCCCTGCACCCCTGCACCCCTGCACCCGTTTCTATTCATCGCGTAGCGCCTGCATTACGTCAATCCGCGACGCCCTCGCCGCAGGCACCAGCGACGCGATCAGCGCGGCGCCGATCAGCACGACGGCGGCGCCCAGCAGCGGCAGCGACTCCGGCAGCCGGATCGCCGTGATGTAGGCGCCCACCACCTGCACCAGGAGCAGCCCGCCCACCACGCCGGCGACGATGCCGATACCCGCGATGACGACGCCCTCGCCGAGGACGCCCTGGAGCAGGTGCCGCGGCTCGGAGCCGATGGCCAGCCGCACGCCGAACTCGCGTGTGCGCGCGCTCACCGAGAACGCCAGCACACCGGCTACGCCGACCACCGCGATCATCAACGCCACGCCCGCGAAGCCGCCGAACACCAGCGCGTTCAGCCGCTCGGGCGCCAGCACCTCGGCGCGCACGTCTTCCAGCGTCGACGCACGCTCCACGGGCTGATCGGGCGCCAGGTCTCGGATCAGCTTCGTGATGGGCGGCACCAGCGTGTAGGGATCGGCCTTCGTGTGCACGAAGAGCCGTCCGCCCGTGAACTCCTGCCCCATCGGGTGGTACACCGTCATCGCCGGGCCCGGCACCACGTTCTCGTCGTCCACGTCGGCGGCGATACCGACGATGCGACGGCCGTCGCTGCTGATGCCGACGAACCTGGTGAGCGGATCGGTCCACATCAGGTTGCGGTTCACGGCGTCGGACGTGTTGAACATGCGTCGCGCGACGCTCTCGCTGATGATCACGACGCGCTCGCTCCCCTCGCGATCGGCGTCGTTGAAGTCGCGGCCCGCGATGATCGGGACCCCGAGGGCCGCGAAGAAGCCCGGCGAGACCGTGCGGAACCGCGCGCGCGGATCCTCCTCGCCGTTCGCCTTGGCGTAGCCTTCGACGCTGAACTGGAACCCCGGCCCGAAGGTGCCGGCGTCGCGCCACGGCACCACGGTCCCGACCACCACCTGCTCCACGCCCGGCAACTCGCTCACGCGGCGGATGATCTCGCGGTAGTACGCGGCCACCTCCTCGGTCTTCCGCTCGAACGACACCGGCACGTGGATGGCCAGCACCTGCCGCATGTTGAACCCCGTCTCCGCGGCCTGCAACCGGAACAGCGTGGTCATCAACATGGCAGCCCCCGCCAGCAGGACGAAGCACGCCGCGATCTGCGTGACGGCGAACAGGCGGAGCCGGCGGTTGGTCCCCGACGTGATGCGCACGCCGCTGCCGGCCACGCCGAGGCCGTGAGCCGCGTCGGCCGAGGGCAGCCGCGGCACGAACGCGAGCAGCACGGCGGCCACCACGGCCAGGCCCGTGCCCACGTAGAGCAGGGAGGCGTCCACGGAGAGATCCAGCGCGCGCACGGAGAAGCGCGAGGCGTAGCGCGCCAGCACCGAGACCATCGGCCCGGCGATCAGCACGCCCAGGATGGCGCCCGCGCCGCAGAGCACCAGGCTCTCGGCCAGCAGCGTCCGGCGCAGTGCCGCCGTGCCGGCCCCGAGCGCCGCGCGCACGGCCAGCTCGCCCTCGCGGCGCACAGAGCGCGCGAGGATCAGGTTGGCCACGTTCGCGCAGGCGATGATGAACACCAGCGCGGCCGCGGCCAGCAGCACCAGCAGCACCGTGCGGGCGGACGAGGTGATCTGATCGCGGAGCCGCACCGCGTCGATCGCGAACTGGTCGCTGGCGGAGTACGCCTCCGGGTGCGCGGTCTTCATCGCGGCGTGCACCGCCCGCAGCTCGGCGCGGGCGCTCTCCACGTCGGCGCCGGGCGCCAGCCTCCCGAAGAGCTCCGTCATCCGGTGTACGCGCCCGTCCACCATCGTCGCGTCCAGGTGGTGCGGGCTGGTGACGACGTTGGCGAGGATCTCCGTGTCCGCGGGGTAGGGCACGGAGGGCTGCAGGACGCCGATGATGGTGGCGGCGCGATCGCCCAGCCGGACGGTCTTGCCGACGATCGAGGCGTCGCTCGCGAGCGACGTGCTCCAGAAGCGGTGCGTCAGCACCACCACGCCCGCGGCCTGCGGCCCATCGTCGGTGGCGTCGATCAGACGGCCCACCACGGGTCGGAGGCCCATCACCTCGAAATAGCTGCCGCCCACCACGCCGGCGCGCACCACGCGCGGCTCGCCCAGGCCGACCATCGTGAACTCGATGGTGGAGAAGTCCCCGAAGGCGTTGATGGACTTCACGCTGGCCTGCAGGTCGCGCAGCTCGGGGATGGAGAACGCCGCGTTCTCCATGCCGGCGCCCGGCGCGCTCTGCCGGATGTAGACCAGCCGGTGCTCGTCGCGATTGGCCAGCGGCCGCAGGAGCACGCCCTGGACGACGGTGAAGATGGCCGCGTTGGCGCCGATGCCCAGGGCCAGCGTCAGGACGACGGTGAGCACCAGTCCCCGCGCGCGGGCCAGCGAGCGCAGGGCGAAGCGGACGTCACTCAGAAAGCTCATGATTTCTCCTATTCAACGTTCGCCGTCCAGACTGTAACAGCCCTTTCTGCCTTCTGCCTTCTGCCTTCCGTCTTCTGCCTTTCGCCTTCCTACGGCACCCGCAGGAGGTCAGCCAGCCGGTCCAGCGTCTGGTGGGCGCCCTCGTAGGCCCCGAACTCGTCCATGACGACCGTCCGGTCCGCCGCGGAGGCGAAGTGCAGCCGCATCGTCACGCGGGTGTCCTCCTCGTCGCGCTCGAAGACGAGGGTGGCCTCGAACAGGATCTCCCGGTCGCCGGCGCGGCCGGACTGGGCGTAGGTAAGCCGGCGGCCGGGCACGATCTCCCGGAAGGTCAACACGTTGGGATAGTCCGTGCCGTCCGGGCCGTGCATGACGTGGGCCCACTGGCCACCGGGCGTGAGGTCGAAGTGGGACGTGGTGGTAGTGAAGCCGGTCGGCCCCCACCACGCTTCCAGGTGCTCCGGTGAGGTCCACATGTCCCAGACGGTCTCGATAGGCGCGCGGAATCGCCGCGTGACCACCAGCTCGCGCTCGGCCGCTGTCGTGGTGGCGTAACTGACAAGCCGGTCGAGCGACTGGCCCCAGCCCTCCCGCATGCCGGCCAGCGGTCCGGCGGCCGCGGCCGTGGCCACCAGCACGTGCGCGTGCATCGTCACCTTTGTGCGGTCCCCGATGGCCTCGAAGGTCACCGTGTGCCGGACCTCGACCATGACCTCGCCCTCGTGCGTGAGGCGCGTGGTGAGGACGAGGTGCTCGGGTGCGCGCACGTCCTCCACCGTGCCGTGCGCGGGGACGATCCGCCCGTCGGGCCCCTGCATGTCGAAGCGCAGCGCCCCGCCCGGGCGCAGGTCGATCTCGGCGTGCGGCGTCGTGAAGCGGTGCGGCCCCCACCACTTCACGATGTGCGCGGGGTCGGTCCAGGCCTGCCACACGAGCGCGCGCGGCGCGCGGAACTCGCGGCTGAGGACGAGGTCGGGGATGATGCGCGGCGAGGCGCTATCGGTTGCGGCCACGGGGACGTCCTTTCTTCGCGGGTTTGGAGCGGCGGGACCTCGGTCCCGCCGTGGACTGCGCTGGAACGGCGCCGTCCTTCGACTGCAGCTCCGCCAGGTATGCCTCGAGCCGGTCGAAGCGCTCTTCCCAGAACGTGCGGTACTGCTCGATCCAGTCCGAGGCGTCGCGCAGCGGCGACGCCTCGAGGCGGCACCGCCGCCACTGCGCCTCGCGGTTCCGGGCGATGAGGCCGGCGCGTTCGAGCACCTTGAGGTGCTTGGATACCGCCGGCAGGCTCATCTCGAACGGCTCGGCGAGCTCCGTGACGCTGGCCTCGCCCGACGCGAGGCGTGCCAGGATGGCGCGGCGTGTCGGATCCGAGAGGGCGCCGAAGGTGGCGCTGAGCGGGTCGGTCGTGAGCTGAACCATACGGTTAATTAACGTTTAGGTTAAATACATTGTCCAGCCATCCCCTGTCAAGCCAGACCCTGAAGGGCGAGGACGGGAGGGACGGGTGGGCCGCAGTGGCTTCACAACTCCGCGCGTGCGGGGGCTGGCGCAAGGAGTTGCTCCGCCACCGCGGCCCACCCGTCCCTCCCGTCCTCGCGACCCGTCGTCATGCGCTACACGGCTCCGCGCGTGCGGGGTCTGGCGCCAGGAGTTGTTCCGCCACCGCGGCTCACCCGCCCCTCACTGCGAGCTTCGTGGGACGAGCGGCGGTGACGGGCGCCGGGCGATGGGCACTTGCTTTGCTGGTTTCGCGGGCATGACACGAGTCCCGGCCCAAAACGTCCTCTGCGGAGCACGCACCCGCGTGGCGGCGCTCCTCGTCACCCTCGCCGCCGCGCAGGCGCTCGCGGCCGGCACTGCCTCCGCGCAGCCCTCCGAGAAGTCCTTCAGCGGCCTCTATGGCGGTGCGGAAGCGGGCGTCCTGAACATCATCGGCGGCTCGCTCGTGAACGGCGTGGACACGCTTGCGCAGGAGACACGCGCAGCGATGACCATCGTCGTCGGCGGCCGCTACCAGTTCGCCAACCGCCTCGTGATCGGCGTCGAGTTCGGCGCGGGCTGGGAAGACGGCGACCTGTCGCTCGACGATGCCTCGTCGGGCACCCGGGTGGAGTACGCCAACGACACCCACACGCGGATTGGCGGCACCGTCGGTGTCGTGCTCGGCGCCAGCCGGCGCACGCACGTGTTCGGCTACCTCAACGAGTTGTCGCGCTCCTTCGACGTGACCATCACCCAGGCGACCGGGACCACCACCCAGCAGGACGAGCAGGGCCTGCTCCGTTACGGGGGCGGCGTGGAGCAGCGCATCGCGCCGCGCCTGACCCTGCGCGCCACGGTCGGATCCTCACGGGCGGACTTCGGCGGCCGCCCGACGAACATCACGCCCGACAGGCCCCTCGAGGCCGCCGTCGGCGTGCTGTTCCGCTTCTGAACCGGCGGCCCACCGAACCGGCGACCCCTTGCGCTTCTACACGAAGATCGCGTAGTGTCCTCATGTAGAAGCACGAGGGGAGACGCCACGCACATGCCGCCGGACAAGCTCGGATTGCCCCAGGGGACGCTCGACCTGCTGATCCTCAAGGCGTTGTCGCTCGGTCCCATGCACGGGTGGGCCATCTCGGAGCGCCTGCAGCAGGTGTCGAAGGAGGCAGTGCAGGTGCCCCAGGGCTCGCTCTACCCGGCTCTGCACCGGCTCGAGCGCCAGGGCTGGATCAGCCACTCGTGGGGCGCCAGCGACAACAACCGCCGCGCGAAGTACTACGCGCTGACCGCCGCGGGCCGTCGTCAACTCGATGCCGAGACCGAGTCGTGGCAGCGGCTCGCCGTCGCGGTCCGCCAGATCCTCGCGATGCGATGAGGGCGCCATGCTCAATCGGTTGCTCAGCGAACTCCAGTATCGGTGGCGGGCCCTGGTGGACCGTGATCACCTGGAGGATGGCCTCGACGAGGAGGTCCGGTTCCATCTCGAGCAGGAGGCCGCGAAGCTTCAGCGGCGAGGCCTGTCGCCCGAGGAGGCGCGTCGCTCCGCGCGCCTGGCCTTTGGCACCATCGACACGGTGAAGGAGGACGCGCGCACCGCGCGAGGCGTGGCCTGGATCGAACAGACCTGGACCGACCTGCGCTACGTCTGCCGCGCCCTGGTCACCGCGCGGTCCTTCACGCTCGGTGTGGCAGGCACGCTCGCGCTCGGCATCGCCGTCAACGTCGCCGTGTTCGGCATCGTCGATCGGCTGATGTTCCGCACGCCCGACGCGCTGATGGATCCGGCGCGCGTGCATCGCGTGCACGTTCGGTGGACGCAGGATGGCGAGCGGCGGTCCACGCGGAGCATGGCGTATCCGCGGCTGCTGGACCTGGTGCGCGACACGCGCTCGTTCGATCGCATCGCAGGTTTCCAGGTGCGAAGGGCGCCAGTCGGCCAGGGCGAGGACACCCGCGAGGAACGGATCGCCGTCGTCACGGCCAGCTACCTCGACTTCTTCGATGCGCCGCCGGCTCTTGGCCGGTGGTTCACGAAAGAGGAGGACGCGCCGCCCGCCGGTGCGCCCGTTGCGGTGCTCAGCCACGCCTACTGGCTGACGCGCTACGGCGGCCGCGCGGACGTCCTCGGGCAGGCGCTCCAGGTGGATCGCATGCAGGCGACGATCGTCGGCGTCGCACCGCCCGGCTTCACCGGCGCCGCGGGTGGCGCGCCGCCGCTCGTGTTCGTGCCGATGAGTGCGTTCGCGCTCGCAGGCCGCGGCCCGTCGTATGTGTCGTCCTACAACTGGAGCTGGCTGGAAGTGCTCGTGCGCCGGGCGCCCGGGGTGGCTGTCGAGCGCGCCCAGGCCGACGCTACCAACGCGCTGCGCCTCAGCTGGCGGGCCGAGAACCTGGCGAGCAGCCAGCCAGACGATGTGGAGTCGGCGGCCCCGGAGGTGACGCTGGGGCCGGTACACCTGGGACGCGGCCCGGATGCCGGCCTCGACGCCCGGGTCGCGCTGTGGACGGCGGGTGTGGCACTGGTGGTCCTGCTGATCGCCTGTGCGAACGTGGCGAACCTCTTTCTCGCGCGGGCGACGAGTCGGCAGCGGGACGTGGCCATGCGGCTGGCGCTCGGCGTCGGCCGAGCGCGCCTGACCCGTCAGTTCGCGCTCGAGAGCCTGGTGCTCGGCCTGCTGGGTGGTGTCGGCGGGGTGCTGCTCGCGTGGATGGCCGGGGGAGCCCTGCGGGCCGCGCTGCTGCCCGAGGGCACCGCTGCCGCCGTGCTGACCGACGCTCGCACCGTGCTGTACACCATCGCCCTGGCGGTCGCAGCCGGCGCACTCACGGTGGTCGTCCCCGCGCTGGCAGCGACGCGCCTCGATGTGGCCGCGACGCTGAAGAGTGGTGGCCGCGGTGCGACCCGTCCACGCACGCGCACCCAGGCCGCGCTGGTCGTCGTCCAGGCCGCGCTGTCCGTCGTGCTGCTCGTCAGCGCGGCGGCCTTCGTCCTCAGCCTCCAGCGCGCGCAGGCACACCGGCTGGGATTCGACGTCGACCGGCTCCTGGTCGCCGAGGTCAACATGCGCGGCGTGCGCCTCGACGACGACGAGGTTGTGCGACTCACGCGGCGGCTGGAAGAGGCTGCGCGGAGCGTACCCGGGGTGTCGCACGTCACCATGGCGGCGTCGGTCCCGTTCTGGAGCAACGAGGCCCGGGGCCTGATCATCCCAGGCGTGGACAACGTACGGGAGCGGGGACGCTTCACGCTGCAGGCCGGGTCCACGGACTACTTCACCGCCACCGGCACACGCATTCTTCGCGGCCGCGGCTTCTCCAGACAAGACCAGGCGGGCGGGGCGCTCGTGATCGTGGTCAGTGACGGCATGGCCCGCGCGCTCTGGCCCGGCACGGACGCGATCGGGCGCTGCGTGCGGATCGACACGCGCGGTCCAGGCGCCGTCGCCGCGGCCGAGCCGCCCTGTCGCACGGTCGTCGGCGTGGCCGAGGAAAGCGCGATGATGTCGCTCGAGCCCACGCGCCAGTTTACCTACTACGTCCCGGTGGCACAGCTCCTGGAGGCCACGTCCCCGCAGTTCTTCGTCAGAGTTGACGGGGCTCCCAGCGCGGTGGCCGGTGCGCTGCGGGCCCACCTCCAGCGGCTGCTGCCGGGCGCTGCCTACGTCAACGTGCTCCCCCTGGCGGACCTGGTGGCCCCGCAGTACCGCCCATGGCAGGCCGGCGCCACGGTCTTCGCGCTCTTCGGTGTGCTGGCGATGGCGCTCGCGGCGCTGGGGCTGCACAGCCTGGTCGCCTACGAGGTGGCGCAGCGCCAACAGGAGTTCGGGGTTCGCGTGGCGCTCGGCGCCAGCCGGTCGCAGGTGCTCCGGCTGGTCGTTGGACGGGGCACACGGCTCACGCTCGTCGGCATCGGGATCGGCGTGATGGCCGCCCTGTCCATCTCGGGTCCTCTCGACGCGGTGCTGTTCCACCAGTCGGCCGGGGACTCCAGGCTGTTCGCGGGCATCGCCGTCGTGCTCGTCGCCGTCGCTGCGGTGGCGAGCCTTGTCCCGGGCGTGCGGGCGACACGGGTGGACCCCGCCACGGCCCTCAGGGCGGACTGAGCGCCCGCGTCGGGGACGTAAGATAGCCGGGTGCGCACGCCGCTCCTGCTCCTGGTCCTGACGAGCGCCCTGGCATCGTTCGAACCGCAGATCCCTCAGTCCCCGTCAGCTCCGTCGCCGCTGCCGGCGATCACGCCGTCGAAGCCCGGCCTGGTGATCGATCGGTCCACCGCCGTTCGCCCAGGCCGGTATCAGCTGGGCAGTGGAGGTCTCGAGGCGCCGGCCATCATCGTTCGCGGCTCCGACCTCACGGTGGACCTCACCGGCGTGGAGCTGGTGGGATCGCAAGACGGCGTCGACCCGGATCGCTTCGCGGGTGTTGCGCTGCTCATCGACGGCGGGGAACGCATCACCGTCAAGGGCGCCCGCATCCGCGGCTACAAGGTGGGCATCCTTGCGCGGAACGTCACGAGCCTCACGCTCACCGGCAACGACGTCAGCCACAACTGGAAGCAGCGGCTCTACAGCCGCGTGGAGCAGGAGAGCCTCGTCGACTGGATGTCGTACCACGACAACGAGCAGGACGAGTGGCTGCGCTTCGGCGCGGGCATCTACCTCTCGAACGTGGCGGGCGGGGACATCAGCGGCAACCGTGCCGTCCAGGGCCAGAACGGCCTGATGATCACGCGGTCCCGCGATCTGCGCATCTGGAACAACGAGTTCTCGTTCCTGTCCGCGATCGGCCTCGGGCTCTACCGCACCACCGGCAGCACGATCATGCACAACAAGATCGACTGGTGCGTGCGTGGCTACAGCCACGGCTTCTACAACCGCGGCCAGGACTCGGCCGGGATCCTGATGTACGAGCAGAGCAGCGGCAACGTGGTCGCCTACAACTCGGTGACCCACGGCGGCGACGGGCTGTTCCTCTGGGCCGGCCAGAGCACGATGGACACCGGCAAGGGCGGCTCGAACGACAACCTCTTCTACGGAAACGATTTCAGCCACGCGCCCACGAACGGCATCGAGGCCACGTTCAGCCGCAATCGCTTCGTGAACAACCGGGTCGAGGAGAACTGGCACGGGGTGTGGGGCGGCTACAGCTACGAGTCGCTGTTCATCGGGAACACCTTTGCCAGGAACACGGAAGCCATCGCCATCGAGCACGGACAGGACAACGTCATCGTGAACAACACGTTCACGAACGACGAGACCGCCATCCGGCTCTGGTGGAACCCGACCCAGGACCCGAACTGGGGCTATCCGAAGTTCCGGGACACCGACAGCCGGGACTACCTGTTCGCCGGCAACGTGTTCCGGGGCGTGAAGACGCGGACGAACATCACGGGCACCCGTGGGGTGCGCACCGAGGACGTCGTGCCCGACTCCGTGCCGCGGGTGGACGCGCCGCCGCGCATGGCGGATGGCATCGACGCCATGATTCCCGCGGGCGCACGCCGCGGTCGGCAGTACATCATCGTGGACGAGTGGGGCCCGTACGACTGGCGGACGCCGAAGCTGTGGCCGGCCGGCCGGTCGGACGAGACACCGCTGCGGCTGCGCGTGCTCGGGCCCGAGGGCACCTGGAAGCTCGACCGGGTCAGGGGCGCGACGCTGTCGGCCACGAGCGGCAGCATCCCCGGCGAGCTGACCGTGACACCCGTGCCCGGAGATGTCGTGGACTTCGACGTCCGCCTGCGGGATCAGCAGGGCCGGGGCTTCGGCTACCAGCGGTTCTTCGTTCCCATCCTCTGGCAGGTCCGCGGGCACGACTTCAGCCGCGATCCGACGCTCCCCACGCGGCCGGACGCCTTCGGCGAGCTGCTCGCGGAACCCACGCAGGTCGTGGCGCGGACCACGCGGCTCGACTACCTGTCCTCGCGCGCGCTGCTCGACGGGCTCCCCGTCAACTACGCGGCCCTCTCGGCCACCGGCGACGTGACCGTGCCGCCTGGCGACCACGAGCTGTTCGTCATCTCGGACGATGGGGTGCGGGTGTGGGTGGACGACAAGCTGGTGATCGATCGCTGGGCGTCGCACGAGTCCACGATCGACCGTGCGCCCATCGCGCGCGGCCGCCACAAGCTGCGCGTGGAGTACTACGACCTCACCGGCTTCGGCGAGCTGCGCGTCGACGTCGTAAAGCGCCCATAGGCTACAGGCTACAGGCTACAGGTACTGCTCTTGTCGAGACAACGCGTCCGGTGTCCTGCCGCTCGCTTGGACAGCCCGCCTTCGTACACCTGCTCGCGGCCGAGAGCGCTCTTCCAAACGCCTCAGGTCTCAGGCCTGTAGCCTGTAGCCTGAAGCCCGAAGCCTGACTACTGCCCGGGGCCCACCACCGGCACCAGGTTCGGAAACACGTAGGCGAACAGCATCGAGATGATGCCCATCGCGATCATCAGCAGCACGCTGTGCTTGATCGTGAAGCGGAACAGGCGGCTCTCGTCCGCGGAGGTCATCCCCGTCGCGGCCACGGCCACGGCGATGCTCTGCACCGAGATCATCTTGCCCATCACGCCCGCGGCGGAGTTCACCGAGGCGGTGAGCACGGGGTTCAGGCCGAGCGCGTTGGCGGTGACCACCTGCAGGTTGCCGAAGAGCGCGTTGGCCGAGGTGTCGCTCCCCGTCAGAAACACGCCCAGCCAGCCGACCACGGCGCTGAAGAACGGGAACGCGAACCCGGTGGCCGCGAGCGCGAGGCCGAGCGTGGACGTCATACCCGAGTAGTTCATCAGGTAGGCCAGCCCGAGCATGCAGGCGATGGTCATCATGGCGAAGGACAGCTGCTTGAACGTCGCCACGTAGATGCCCACGAACTGCTTCGGCTTCACGCGGAGCACGGCCGCGGCCGCGATGGTGGCGAGGAAGCACGCGGTGCCCGACGCGCTCAGCCAGTTGAGCGTGAACACCGCGGCGTACGGCGCCGGCGCGGCCGTCACGGGCGGGATGCGCGTGATGGCGTTGTGCAGGCCCGGCACCATCACGCCGTTCAGGCCGGTCGGCGCCTTCGGCAGCCACGACGGCATCACGCCGTTCGTCCAGGTGTCGATGGCAAGCTTCACGGTCGGCTCGCCCCAGAACAGCACGAAGACCACCAGCAGCAGGTAGGGCAGCCATGCCATGAAGATCTCGCTGCCCGTGTGCTTCATGGCGCTGGCCGTGACCGGCTTGTCGCCCTCGAGGCGCATGATGTTCGCCGGCTTCCACAACTTCAGCACGGCCACCATCACGACGATGCAGGTGAGGGAGCTGAGGATGTCGGTGAGCTCCGGCCCCATGTAGTTGGAGACGAAGAACTGCATACCGGCAAACGAGACACCGCACGCGATGATGGCCGGCAGCACCTCCATCGCGCGCCTGTACCCGGCCATGACGACGATGAGATAGCCCGGGATGATGATCGACACCATTGCGCACAGGCGGCCTACCATGGCCGAGAGCGGCAGTACCGGCATCCCCGTCACCGCCGCGAGCGTCGTCACCGGGATGCCGATGGACCCGAAGGCGACCGGTGCGGTGTTGGCGAGCAGGCAGATGCCCGCGGCGTAGAACGGGTTGAAGCCGAGGCCCGCGAGCATGGCCCCCGACACCGCCACCGGCGCGCCGAAGCCCGCCGCGCCCTCGATGAAGGCGCCGAAGGAGAAGGCGATGAACATCGCCTGCAGGCGGCGGTCGTCCGTGAGGCTGCCGACCGAGTCCTTGATGACCTCGAACTTCCCGGTGTCCACCGCGAGGCGGTAGAGCATGATCGACGCGAAGACGATCCAGGCGATCGGGAAGATGCCGTAGGCCGCGCCGTAGAGCGTCGAGATGACGGCGAGGTCCGCCGGCATGCCGTAGGGGCCGATGGCCACGATGAGGGCGGTCAGGAGTCCCGCGCCCGCCGCCTTCCATGCGGCGGAGCGGAAGACGCCGAGCATGAGGAACAGCACGACGATCGGGAGGGCCGCGACTGGTGCCGACAGCGCCAGGCTGCCGCCGAGGGGTTCGTAGTTGTGCTGCCACATATGGTGCAGGCCTTATAGCACATCAGGCTTCAGGCTACAGGCTCCAGGCTTCAGGCTACAGGCTACAGGCTACAGGCCTGCGGCTTGACACGACTGGCCCGGCAGCGGACTAAGCGTCCTTCCTGAAGCCTGAAGCCTGAAGCCTGAAGCCTGAAGCCTGAAGCCTTGAGCCTGAAGCCTGGAGCCTGCCCCGTCACTTCCGCAGGTCGCGAAAGAACGCGCGGACGTCGTCGACCAGCAGCTGCGGCTGCTCCATGGCGGCGAAGTGGCCGCCGCGCGGCATGGCGGTCCAGCGCGTGACGTTGTAGCGCGCCTCGAGCCAGCGGCGGGGTGACCAGATGATCTCCTTCGGGAAGTCCGCGCACGCGGTGGGTGTCTCGATGCGCCCGGTGTTCGGGGGTGACAGCGGGTGGCGCTGCTCGTAGTAGATGCGGGCGGAGGAGGCCGCCGTCTGCGTCACCCAGTAGAGCGTGATGTTCGTGAGCAGCTCGTCCTTCGTGAACACGGCCTCGGGGTTGCCGTCGCAGTCGCACCAGGTGCGGAACTTCTCCACGATCCACGCCGCCAGGCCGGTGGGGGAGTCGTTGAGCGCGATGCCGATGGTCTGGGGCTTGGTGCCCTGGATCTGCTGGTAGCCGGTTTCCTCGGCCTGGAACACCTGGCGGACCTTCAGCCGGGCGAGCTCGGCCTCGGTGAGCCCGGCGTTCGGGTCCGGCCCGGCAGGCGCCCCGGCCAGGCACATGTTCATGTGGAGGCCCGTCACGTGCGCCGGATCGGCCAGCGCCACCTGCGTGCTGATGATCGAGCCCCAGTCGCCGCCCTGTACGCCGTAGCGTGTGTAGCCCAGGCGCGCCATGAGCTTCGCCTCGAGCGCGGCAATACGGGCTGGGTCCCAGCCGGCCTCGCGAGGCTTGTCCGAGAAGCCGAAGCCCGGGATGGAGGGCATCACGACGTGGAAGGCGTCGGCGGCCTGCCCGCCGTGCGCCGGCGGATCGGTCAGCGGGCCGATGATCTTCGTGAACTCCGCGATGGAGCCCGGCCAGCCGTGGGTGATGAGCAGCGGAAAGGCGTCGGGGTGCCTCGATCGGCGATGGACGAAGTGCACGGTGAGGCCGTCGATCGTGGTGGTGAACTGCTCCATCTGGTTCAGCCGCCGCTCGGCCGCGCGCCAGTCGAAGCGGTCCCGCCAGTAGTCCACCAGCTCGCGCAGGTACTTCACATCCGTGCCGAGGTCCCAGCCGTCGCCCTTCAGCGGCTCGGGGATACGTGGGCTCTTCAGGCGTGCCTTCAGGTCCGTCAAGACCGCGTCGGGGACCCTGATGGTGAACGGCCGGACCGCCGTATCCGACTGCGCCGGGCTGCTGCCGCTCAGCAGCGCCAGCAGGGCACAGGCACTCAGGACGCGCGTGGGTGTCGTCATGTCGTCTCCTCCGTCCCGGCCTCGGTGGCCTCCGAGAGTGGCTGGCGCTGCATCCTCAGGAGGCCCGATGCTCGGTGACGTCCAGCTGGCAGGTCCAGCCGTCCAGTTCGAGGTAGATGTGGCGCTCGGTGATCGACAGCGACAGGGTCGAGCGACGAGCGAGCTTCGAGGCGATCTCCTCGATCCGCGCGCGATCGAAGGCGAAGATCGGGATGTCCGCGACGTTGTGAATCCGCTGGCCCGCCCACTGTGCCAGCAGCTGCGCCGGATCGCGATGTGTGTAGACGGCGACGCGCCCGGCCAGCTTGCTGCCCTTGTGAATCCGGCCGGCGTCGGGCATGCCGACGTCGATCCACGCCGTCATGCGCCCCGTGAGGTCGCGCACCACGACCGCCGGCTCGTCGCCCGCGGCCACTCCCTCGGTGAGGGCGACGCCCTCGACGTACTCGAGGCAGTACGCGAGCACGCGCGTGAGCATGTACTCGGCGGTCTCGGAGGGCTGCCGCGCCACGCGCAGCGTCAGCGTCTCGTAGACGCCGCGGTCGATGTCGGCGAGCTCGATCTCGAGATGGTGGATGGTGGCCGTCAGTGCCATGCAGGAGGGCTCAGTGCCTCAGAGCGTATCGTCCTTCGTCTCCCGGCTCCACCAGAGCCCGGCGAGCGACAGCACCGTGGAGAGCGACAGGTAGTAGCCCACATAGGCCAGGCCGACGTTTGTCGCCAGCCAGGTGGCCACGTACGGGGCCAGCGACGCGCCGAAGATGCCAGCAAGGTTGTAGGTGAGTGAGCTGCCCGTATAGCGCACGGCCGTGGGAAACAGCTCGGCCAGCACCGTTCCCAGCGGGCCGTAGGCGAGCCCCATCAGCGACATCCCGAGCACGGTGGCGGCCGTCGCCCCCAGCGTGCCGGCCTCGAAGAGCCACGCGAACACCAGGCCGAACGCGAAGGTGACGACATTGACGCCCATCATCGTGCGGCGGCGGCCCCCTTCGGCCATGATGGCCGACCACGGCACCGTGAGTCCGAAGAACACCGCCCCGAGAAGCTGCACGACCAGGAACTCCTCTCGGGTGAAGCCGAGCGCGGTGGTGCCCCACGAGAGCGTGAACACGGTTGTCAGGTAGAAGTTCACGTACACCGAGAGGCCGATGAGGGTTCCCAGCACCAGTCCGCGCGTGTGGTGCCGGCAGACGGCCAGCATGGGCACGCGGACGCGCTCGTGCCGCTCCACCGCGCGCTGGAACACCGGTGTCTCGGTGATGGACAGCCGCACGTAGAGGCCGACAATCACCAGCACCGCGCTCGCCAGGAACGGCACCCGCCAGCCCCATGCGAGGAACTGTGCGTCGTCCAGGGTGCGCGACAGCACCAGGAAGATGGCGCCCGAGCAGAAGAAGCCGATGGGCGCCCCGAGCTGCGGGAACATGCCGTACCACGCGCGCCGTCCCGGCGGTGCATGCTCGGTGGCCAGCAGCACCGCACCGCCCCACTCGCCCCCGAGGCCGAGCCCCTGACCGAACCGGCAGAGTGCCAGCAGTGCGGGGGCGACCAGGCCGATGCGCTGATAGGTGGGCAGCGCCCCGATGGCCACCGTGGACAGGCCCATGGTGACGAGCGCGGCGACCAGCGTGGCCTTGCGGCCGGTGCGGTCGCCGAAGTGCCCGAACAGCGCCGACCCGATGGGCCGCGCGACGAAGGCAATCCCGAACGTCGCGAGCGAGGCCAGCGTCGCCGAGGACGGGTCGGACGCCGGGAAGAACTGGGACGGGAACACCAGCACCGCCGCCGTCGCGTAGATGTAGAAGTCGAAGAACTCGATCGCCGTGCCGACGAGGCTGGCGAGCAGGATCTGGCGCGGCGTGTTGGACGTCATCTGGCGCTGGGCAGCAGCGGCGTGGGCCCGGGGCTCTGGGCTGGGCTCCAGGCTCTGGGCTCTAGACTCAAGGCTCTAGGTACGACGCTCGTCCCGCCGCTAAGAACCCTCGTCAGTGTGACAGCTGGCAAGAGCACTACCTGGAGCCTGGAGCCTGGAGCCTGATGTCCAGGCTCGTCGCGCCCGGATCCTACGACGTCGGCGCGGCCGTGCTCGCCAGGAACGGCTCCGCCTCGGCCAGCACGGGGTCGATGCGCGCGAAGCTGTCGGTGTAGCTCAGGCCGCTCAACTGCTTGAAGGTGACCTTCGTGCCGCCCAGCTTGCCCTCGAACTGCTTGACGTTCTCCATGCCACTGGCGTCCGCGGCGCCAATCAGCCACAGCGTGGGGACCGTGATGTCAGCCGGTTGCACCGGCGGGTAGTCCAGCATCGCGCCCAACTGGATGGCGGTGAGCGCGACGCCGTGGTCCCACGCGTCACGATCGCCGATGGAGAGCGTCTTGAGGTCCAGGGTGCCGCCCTTGTGCCCTTCGAGGACGGGCTGCCACTTCGCGCGCATCGCGGCGATGGCGTCCTTGACCGGGCCCGAGAGCGTGGGGCCCATGTCCATGCCGACCAGCACAGCCGAGATGACGCGGTCGGACCGCACGGCCAGGTAGCGCCCGATGCTGGCGCCATGGCCGAAGCCCCACAGGTGGAAGCGCTTCGCCCCCGCGGCGTCCGCAACGGCCAGCACGTCCGCCAGCACGGTGTCGAGCGCGTAGGCGGCGATGGTGTCGGGCCGTGCGCTGTCGCCGCTCCCGCGCAGGTCCATGCGGATCACGGTGAACTTCTTCGCGAGGCGATCGACGTAGCCGCGCTCCGCCCACGAGTTGCGGGTCTGGCCGCCGCCGTGCAGCAGCAGCAGGGCTGGACCCGAGCCGCTGACGTCATACGCGATCCGGGTCCCGTCGGCCGCGGTGATCGTGGGGGACTTGGACGCCGTGGTCGCCGGCGCGGCCCCCGCTGCTGCGGTCCCGGTGGCGGCGGGCGTGCCAGGTTTCTGCGCCGACGCTGCCGGTGCCGAGGGCTTCTCGGTGGCCGCGGGGCCCGAGGTGGACACGCACGCCGCGCCGAGCGCGGCGACGAGGGTGACGGCCGACACGCGCGATCCGCGTGCGGCCCGAAGGAACTTCATGGTGCTCATGCGGGAATTCTATCGTCGCTGGACCGCGAGGTCACGTCCAGAGAGACTACTCCCGCGTCCGCAGGATCGGATACACCCCTCGCTTGATGGCCTCGTCCACCACGTTCCACGTCAGCAGCCCGTCGTTCGATCGGGGCTCCAGCAGGTAGAACGCCAGCCGCGCCAGGGGCTGCGTCATGGGCACGCGGTGCCAGCTCGTCGTGATCTCGCGCTCCACCGGGGCGTACTGGCCGGTGACGGTACGCTCCTGGTGGTTTTCGAACGGCTTCGCCGTCGTGTCGGTGGCGGTGACGCGGAACTCCTCGAGCGGGATGGTGGTGGCCCTGTCGACCCGCTCCAGGACGATGCCATGGGCGCGCAGGCGCTCGACGGCGAGCTTCTCCTCTGCCGGGACGTAGTAGGCACGCGGCACGCGCTCGGATTCCGTGCTCTCGAACGTCGCTTCCTCCCACATCCGCTCCGGCTTCCGGACGTCTACGCGCCGGTGGATGATGCGGCCCGAGTAGGGGTTCACGTCCTCCTCGATCTCGCCCATCAGGATCTCCACCGGCTGTGGCGATCGCGCCGTCTGCGAGCGGATGGACACGCGCTGGCCCACGAGGCCGGCCTTGTCGGCGGTGGCCGTCATCTCGCGCAGGCGCGCGGCATGGGCATGGCCGTACGCCAGGATCTCGTCGAGGAAACGCTGGTTCGTGACGACGCGCTCGCGGAAGGTGAGGTACGAGTAGGTCTCGCTCAGGATGCCGATGCGGTTGCGCACCCCCCAGTAGTTGTGCGTGTAGCGGGGCAAATCCTCCACGGTGCGCCAGACGCGGTCCGCACCCTGGCCCGACACGTTGCCGTAGGCGTGGAAGTCCCAGCCGTCACGCTTCTTGATGGCGTCGCGGACGGCCGCCATCCACGCGCGACCTTCGGCGGCGATGGGCGCGGCCACGGCCGGGTTGTTCGGCGTTTCGTAGGTCAGGTGATACGCGTGGCGGGAGCCGTTGGTCGTGTGCAGGTCGATCATCACGTGCGGGTCGTAGTCGTGCAGCAGCCGCACCATGGATCGCGCCTCGGGCGTGTCGAGCTTGATGTTGTCGCGGTTGATGTTCAGGCCCTGCGCGTTGGGCCGCGTGCCCTGGCCGCCGATGGGGCCGTGCTGGAACCCGCGGCTGGTGAGCGTCACCCGCTCGTTGCCGTCGGCGTTGTAGATGGGGTTGACGAGCAGCACCATCGAGCCAAGCCAGTCCCTGTGCGCACCACGGGCGATCTCGCGCACCAGCGCCAGGGCCGCTTCCTTGCCCTCGACCTCACCGGCGTGGATGTTGGCCTGGATGTAGACGCGCAGCTTCCCGCTGGCGCGCACGGTTTCCGGCCGCGCGTCGGCCAACTCGCCCACCACCGCCAGGGGCAGGGAACGTCCTTCGAAGGTGTAGCCGAACGACGTCATGTGCACCAGCGGCGACGCCTCGTCCACTACCTTCAGGAACGCCAGCACATCGTCGTAGCGGCTGGTCTCCGTGAAGTTCGACCGCTCGGCGCGCGTCTGCAACGTCTGGAGTGTCGGCACCTGCGCGCCGGAGGTGACGGCGCACAGAAGCGCCATTCCGAGACCAATCACCGTGCCACGATTCATCAATCTGTCTCCTTGTCAGGCTCCAGGCTTCAGGCTTCAGGCTTCAGGAAGAACTCTTGTCCCGCTGCAATGGGCGAACAGCCCGGGCGCTGGTCTTGTCGAGACCACTCGTACGGGTGCCCTGTCGGTCGCCCGGACAGGCGCCTCTCCTCGAGCCGCCCACCTTCGCCAAGGCTACGGCGGCCAAGCAAGCCTCAGGCCTCAAGCCGCAAGTCTCAGGCCTGTGGCCTGTGGCCTGTGGCCTGAAGCCTGAAGCCTGGAGCCTGAAGCCTGAAGCCTGGAGCCTACCTCCCCGCCCAGTCGTAGTGCGTGCCCGCCTGTGCGACCACTTCGGCTACGTCCTCGGCCAGCAGGTAGCCCTCGGCGACGAGCGTGCGGGCGGCCGCCGTGACCCTCTCCAGATAAGCCTGCCTGCTGGCGTAGCGCTCCTCGATCGACAGGCGTCCATCACCCGTGCGCTCGCGATCGGCGCGCGTCTTCGGCAGCGGGAAGTACGCCCCGATCTCGCTGGCGAGCCGGTCCGGCGCGCCGATCGACGCGCGGCGGTAGTTCCAGCCGGTGTGCGTCGCGAGCGGCACGGCAATCTGCGGCAGTCGGATGCCGGCGCGATCGTTGCCCGCTTCGTCCACGGCGGGCACGCGGCTCACGAACGGCGGCCCGAGCTTCGGCGGCTCGTTGCTCACGCGCCCCTTCGACCACTCCGGTCCGAAGTCGAGGCGATATGTGGTCATCGGCGCCTGGGGCAGCAGGACGCCGGGCACCTTCGGCCAGCCGGCCTCGTCGGGGGAGGCCAGCGTGCCGTCGGCCAGCTTCGGGTAGCGGCTCGTAGGCGGCGTTGTCCCCTCGACCACCCATCGGTCCAGCGCGCGGAACAATGCCCGGATCACCGCGTTGTAGCCGAGCGGGTTCATGTCGGCCTGCCCGACGAAGTCCGGGTCCGCGAACGGCGCCGGCGGAAAGGCCCCGACGATGTGCGGAGCGGAGGCAACCATGTAGATGCGGCTCGTGGCGGGCGGGTCCACATCGCGCGTGCCGGTGACGTCGGTGTGCGTCAGCGAGCCGGCGCGGTTGAAGTACTCGGAGTTGGTCAGCAGGTGGAAGAACTTCGGGACCGTGTTGCTGCGCCGGGCGCGCGTGAGCAGGCCGTCGCGCGCGCCGGTCACCGGGTCGGCCTGCTCCTCGTCCGTGAACGGGAACATGTCCACCGGATACTGGATGTTGAAGTGCTGGAGCTGGTCGCGCGACTGCTGGCCGAAGCGATGGTTGAACGAGCCGCGGCCGGCCCCGCCCACCTGGTCGAACAGGCCGTCGAAGACGAGGCGGCCCTGCTCGTCGGCATTGAAACCCTCGTAGACGAAATGACGCAGGAACCGCCCGGTCTGTGACACGCCCCACCCGAGGGCGAAGCGGATCCCGGGGCTCGGGTTGCCGGCGGCCGGGGTCCCGTGCTTGAAGAAGCTGATCAGGTCGCGCGTGCCCGCGAGCCCCACGCCGATGACGCGCGGGTCGCGCGCGAGGTAGACGACGTCGTAGATGCGGCCGGCCTCGAAACCACCATCGAGCACAATCGCGTCGGGGCCCGCCGCGCCGGCCCCGGTCGTGAAGCGCCACGTCTCGCGGGAGACCATCTGCGGTGGATCCGAGGGCAGCGTCCGCACGTAGAGCACGTGCTGCCGGCTGTCGGGATCGACCACCGGATATGGGAGATGTCCGCGGTCCGCGATGAGCGCCGTCTTCGCGTTGGCGCCGGGAATGATGTTGCCGCGCACGAGGCCTGTGATCGGTCCGCCCTGGTCGGTGGCGATCGGGATCTGCATCCGCATCCGCCCCTCGGGCACGTCCCACTGCCAGCCCATCCAGAGCAGCGTGTAGCCCTGGTTCATCAGGGCGCCGTTGCCGAACTCGGCGGGCGTGTTCGGGTCGGTCGAGCCGGTCGCGCTCTGGAACACGGGCAGGATGCGCTTGGTGCCACGGTTGCCCGCCTCGTAGAACAGCCGGCCGTTGCCCCTGGCCGGGTCCACGGGCTTCAGCAGGTAGAAGTCGGCGGAGAACTCCACCAGCCCCTGTGCATTGCGAGGCGCGAGCCCGAGATCGACGATGCCCGCGTTGGCCGGGAGCCTCGGGTCGAGGGCGAAGTGCACCGTGCCCACCAGCTTCTCGTACGGGCCCGCGGTGCCGAAGGGCTGGCCGTTCAGCACGACCTGACGGCGGACCACCTCGAGGCGGGTGACCCCGGCCCACGCCCGGACCGGCACCAGCACGAGCGCGGCGACGAGGACGCATGCGAGGCGCCTGAACATGCCGTGCATTATGCGTCGGCAGACGCCCTCGCGAACACGACGGCCGCCGTTACCCCGACGAGCCCCATGACGCGGAACATCCAGACGTAGTCCAGCGTGGCCACGAGCAGTCCAGCCACGATCGGTCCAAGCGCGTCGCCGATGTCGTAGATCGTGCCGAACACCCCGTGAGCCGCGCCGTAGCGCGCCCTGCGCGTGATGTCGGTGATGAAGGCGCTCGTCGCGGCGGTCGTGGCGGCGACGCCTGCCGCGTAGACCATCACCGCGCCGGCCAACAGCCAGTGCCCCTGCGAGGCCGTGAGGCTCCACAGTGCGACGCTGGACGTTGCCAGCCCTGCCACAATCGCCCCGCGTCGGCCCAGCCGATCCGAGGCAATGCCGACCAACGGGCGCACGGCAAGGGTCGTGATGGTCTGCGCGGCGAACAGCCAGCCCAACTGCGGAGTGGTGAGGCCGATGACGTCGCGCCCGTAGAGCGGCAGGAAGGCGCTGAGGCTGCCGTTCATGACGAACTGGGCAGCGTGTGCCGCACTCGTCAGCAGCACGAGCCGATGGCCGAGGACCTCACGAAGGCCGGTCGTGAACGCAGCCCAGCGCACCGCGGCCGGTGGCACCGAGTCTTCGAGTGTCCACCCGGCCAGTGCCAGCGCGGCGCCGACGCCGATCAGCCCCGACGCGACGAAGGCGAGGTCGTACCCACCGGTGGCGATGAGGTACCCCGCGGCCAATGGGCCGAGCGCCTGACCTGCGCCCTGCACAGATGCGTACGCGCTCAGCCAGCGGCCGCGTTCAGCCGGGGGCGCCAGGTGCGACACCGCCGAGGACGCCACGGGGCCGAAGACGGCCGTGGCGTTGCCGTGGATCACACGCAGGGCGACCAGCGTGGCCATCGAGGCGGCCCCGAGGTAGGTGAACGGCGCCAGCGCGAAGACCAGCGTGCCGGCGATCAGCAACGCCCGTCGCCCCAGGACGTCGGACAGGGCCCCTGCCGGCATCTTCACCAGGATGCCGGTGATGGTCGAGGCGCCGACGACGACCCCGGTCATCGCGGGCCCCGCCCCGAGCTCGCGTGCGAACAGCGGCAGCAGGGGTGTGCGGCAGATGGCGTAGCTGGTGTAGGCCAGGAACGCGGCTGTGTAGAGCGGTGCCAGCCCTGAGCGTGCCACGCCTCACCGCCGTCGGCGAGCGCGGCCTGCTCTCGCTGTGGCTGTTCGTCGGCCACCCGGTGCGCCGCTGGCGGCCTTCCCGCGGGTGGCATGCGACAACGCCCGCTCCGTGTGCTCGAACCCGCAGTAGAGCGACTCGAACAGCGTGATGCCGCGCTCGAGCAGCTCGTGATCGTCGGGGGTGCAGATCTGCAGGCCCTCGATCAGGGTGCTGATGGCCGTCGCCTCCTGCGGCCGGAAGCGATCGTCCTTCATGTCCAGGTCGTGCACGATGCCGGCGATGCGCGCGACCGCCGCGTCCCGTATGTCGAAGACCGTGCACAAGGTCTCGAACGTGCAGTCGCCGCCGTGATGGCTCAGCTTCGCGCCGAACATGTCGAACGCAATCGCGCCCTCTTCCGGCAGCGAGTCGCGATCGGCCGCGAACCCGAATCGGGCGCCGGCATCGATAAACCGTCGGATCAGCCACGCCGAGCTCATGCGATCCACGCCCGGCCGCGGCCGCGTGACCCACAGGCGACCGGTGTAGGCCGCCGGATCAACGGCACCGGCCCGTCCTGCCGTCCCGGCCGCGCCGTGGCCGCGATGGGCCGGAGCGACGAGTGCCGCCAGCAACGTCACGACACGATCACGCCCTGCCGCCCCGAAGTGGTCGGTGCGCTCCACGGCGGCCAGCCGTTCGCGGAACCGGTCGACGACACGACGGTCGACCGGGCCCTCGGCGTCCGCCGCGCGTCCTCCAGCGCCGCGCTTCAGCTCGCGAGCCAGCTCCCCGGCGAGCGCCTGGTAGGCATCCTGACTGGCCTGCCGGAACGCGTCGACGATGGCGGCGTCGGCCCAGGTGTCGACGCTGTCGGCCGCAAAGACGCTGGCGTCGCCGCCCACCGACCGGACCTCCGTCTTCAGCCATTCGAAGTCCTCGCGCGCCGCGGGCGTGTCGGGCAGGACGTAGACACCCTGCTTCACGGGCTGCGCGCCGATCTGCTGGAGGCGCCGCCAGGTGCGCACGCGCAGGTTCGTGGGCGTGGCAGGCAGCTGATGGACGAACAGCAGCCACCGGCGTGCCGCCGGGGCGGGCTCTGGCGTGCCGCCGGGAACGGTCTTCGGCATGGGTGGCCTGACGTGTAACAGATGTTTCAGTTGTATAGTGCTATTGTTACGCCCAGAGTGCAAGCACCCGTCGTGCTCCTCATGCTCGCCGGGCTCCCCCCGGCGATCGGCCACGCCCAGCTGGTGGCGCCGGCGCCTCCACAGCTGCGCGCGGGCACCCTCGGCCAGGGTTACAGCATCGACGGGCGGCTCGACGAGCCCGCCTGGGCTGCGGCCGCTGTGATCGACACGTTCACCCAGTCGGATCCACGCGAAGGTGAGCCCGCCAGCGGCCGTACCAGCGTGCGGGTGCTGGCCGACGCGAAGGCGATGATCATCGGGATCGAGTGCGAGCAGCCGCCCGGTGTCGGGCGCGTCAGCTTCAGTGTCCGGCGCGACGCAACGCTGCAACAGGAAGATCATGCCCGCGTCGTCCTCGGCCCGTTCATGGACGGGCGATCCGGATACGTCTTCGCCGTCAATCCCAACGGCGCCCGCTACGATGGCATCGTCAATCCCGGCGGGGAGTCCGACAACGCGGATTGGGATGGCATCTGGGATGCGGGCACGACGCGAACACCCGACGGGTGGACCGCGGAGATATGGATCCCGTTTCTCACGCTCGCGTTCGATCCCGACATCAGGACATGGCACTTCAACGTGCAGCGCCGAATCCAGGGCCTGCTCGAGACCGACCGGTGGGCATCCCCGGCGCGGCAGTACCAGGTGACGCAGACCAGTCGTGCGGGGCTGCTGACCGACCTGCCGGAGATCGACCTGGGGCACGGGATCAGCCTCCGGCCGGCTCTGAAGGGCGGTGCCGGCATTCCCGCCCCATCAGCCGACGTCGACGGCGAGTTCGAGCCGATCCTGGATGTCACGCAGCGCATGGGCGCCAACGTCCTCGCCTCGCTGACGGTCAACACTGATTTCGCCGAGACCGAGGTGGACACCCGGCGTACCAACCTCACACGGTTCCCGCTGTTCTTCCCCGAGAAGCGCACCTTCTTCCTCGAAGGCGATGACATCTTCTCGTTCGGTCTCGGTCTTGGCCAGGACGTGCTCCCGTACTTCAGCCGTCGGATCGGGCTCGTCAACGGCAACGAGGTGCCCATCATCGCCGGCGGCAAAGTCAATGGCCGCATCGGCAGCACCAACTTCGGCGGGTTGACGATCGCCACCAACGACCGTCCCGGCGTCGTCGACGACGAGAGCGTGATGACGGTCGGCCGCGTCAAGCAGAACCTGTGGCGCGAATCGTGGGTCGGCGCGATCGCCACTGTTGGCGATCCCCTGGCACAGACGGGCCACTGGCTGGGCGGTGGAGACTTCACCTTCGCCACGTCGAGGCTGCGAGGGAACAAGAACTTCCTCGCCGGTGTCTGGGGCCTGGCCACGGACGGGGCGACAGGCCACGACCGCACGGCCTACGGCGCGCAGCTGGACTACCCGAACGACAAGTGGGACATCGTCTTCAACTACAAGCGGATCGGCCGGGACTTCCAGCCGGCGCTCGGGTTCGTGCCGCGTCCGGCCGTCCAGATCGTGAACCTCGGTATCGACAACCGCACGCGCATCCGGTCCGGGCCCTTTCAGCAGCTGGTGCACGAGTTCCGGCCTTTCGTCGCGACGAACCTCCACGGGAAGTGGGAGAGCTACCGGGTGTTCTTCGCGCCCATCAACTGGCGCTTCAGGAGCGGCGACCGGTTCGAGGTGAATGTCAACCCGGTGGGCGAGCGCCTGGTCGCGCCGTTCCAGGTGTCGCCCGGCGTGGTCATTCAGCCCGGGTCGTATCACTGGATGCAGTACCGCCTCGAGGTGGGCACGGCCCAGAAGCGCCGGCTGTACTCGCAGGTCACCTGGTGGTTCGGCGGGTTCTACGACGGGAGCATCGACCAGATTGTCTGGACCGGCGCATGGAACCCGACGGCGCTGCTGACCATCGAGTTCTCGGGCGAGCGCAACATCGGGCGTCTCCCGGCCGGAGACTTCGACCAGACGCTGGTCGGCTCGCGCGTGCGCATCAACGTGTCGCCGGATCTGTCGATCGCCAGCTACGTCCAGTACGACACCATCTCCGATACCGTAGGCGTGAACACGCGCCTCCGCTGGACGTTCCGGCCCGAGGCCGATCTGTTCGTCGTCTACAACCACAACGTCCGGTCGATGATGGATCGGTGGCAACTCGACTCGAACCAGCTCGTCGTCAAGGCGCAGTACGCGTGGCGGCGATAGTCGGACGCGCGAACGCGGCGGGCGCTGCTGGCGTCGGCCGCACAGACAGGGAGGCTCTCATGCGTGTGTGGATTGTCATGGTGGTGGGACTTGGCTGCGTCGTCGCGGCTCGGCAGGCGCCGGACCCGCGCCAGCAGCCCGGTGCGGGCGTGCACATCTTCGCGCCCGAGCAGCACGACCTGTACGACGGGCATTTCGTCATGTCTGCAGGTCGCATCTACATGGTGGGCGGCCTCAACGATCCCGAGGGGTGGGACCACCTCGACAACGAGGCGAAGACCGTGAAGCCCGTGGCCGGGACCGCGGAGGTCGACGTGAACGAGATCCAGAACAGCGGGACCTTCGTGGCCCGGCTGACGATCCCCGAAGGCGACCTCGTGCTCGCGATGGACCGCTGGCACGAGTTCAGCCCGTGCCAGAACGGCGGCATCGCGGCCTACATCCACGAGCACGGCACCGACTCGGGCTGCGGCGACAACAACTGGCCCAAGACCGTCGGGTTCCTGGCCGGCTGGGGCTACGGCCACGCGACGCTCAACGGCACGCCGCTGTACCAGGACTACGAGATGCACTTCATGGTGACGCAGGGCCTGCGCGACCGGAAGACCCTTCGGGTGCAGTACCCATTGCCGGGCAAGCAGAAGCCCGCGGGCGAGACCAATCCCGCCACCCAGCAGATCGACTTCTACATCCGCAGCCCGCAGCAGAACGCGAAGAACCGGCCGAACCGCCAGGTGTTCCTCCACTTCTTCGGCATGGAGATCACCTGGAAGTAATCGCGGCCCGGCCGGAGCGCGATCAGGCCTTCGCGAGTTCGTCGTAGGCGATCGTCAGTGCGAGGCCGAGGCGGGGCTTCTGGCCGCCGAAGTGCTCGAAGCGGGGCAGCACGTCCACCTTTGCCAGTTCGTCGCGCGAGCGGCCCTCCTTGCGCGCCTTCCGGGCCATCTCGATCACGGCCGTGAAGTAGTCGCGCTGATACAAGAGGTCCGCGCGCGTGCCGATGAAGGGATGGCCCGCTTCCGCGTGCCCGTACACGTAGAGGGCGTCGGCCGGATAGTGCGGCGCCATCGCCTCGAGCACCTTGATCCAGCCGTGCACCGACGCGCCGGCCGGCGCATCCACGTTGGGATACCCGCGGTTGTTGAGCAGGTCACCCAGGTTGACGACGTTCGCCTGCTCGAAGTGGATGGACGCATCGCCGCCGGTGTGCGCCGGGCCCCAGTGCCGCGCGCGCACCGTCTCGTCGCCCAGCGTCACGTTCCAGGAGTCGGTGAAGGTCACGTCAGGCAGCGTCGGTGTCGTCTTCGTGCGCTCGCCCTGCGCGATCTGGTTCTCCCGGGACTTCACGTGCCCCACGATCTGCTTCGCGGCGGGCCGCAGCACGCCGTTGCCGCCCGTGTGGTCGGGATGGTGGTGCGTGTTGATCAGCACGTCGATCTGGCGTGGGCTCCGCTCCTTGAGCCCGCTCAGCAGGTTCGGGGCGGTGTCCGCGAACTGGCTGTCCACCACCAGCAGCCCATCCGCGTTGATCAGCCACCCGATGGTCCCGCCTCGCTGGTGGAAGATGCCCACGTTGCGGCGAAGCGGCGTGAACACGGCCGGGGCGGGCGGTGCCGCGGGCGCGCCGGCGGCCGGCGCCTGCGCGGCGCTCCGGCCTGGTGCGATGACCGCCCCAGCCGCTCCCAGCACGGACGCCCTGACGAAATCGCGACGATGCCACGTCATGCGGTTCTCCTGTTCGTGCGGCCCGGGCTCGGGCCGGCGGAGGGGATTATACGGCGGACACGGGCCGGCCGGCCGGGCGCGCCGTCTGGCGCGGCCCGCGATCATATAGTTGACCTAAGTCAACAATATAATGGACCATAGTCCAGCACTGGAGGTGCGTCCCATGCCGCCGTCCGCCGGGCCCGATTCCCGCTCCGACACCCGCCCCGACCCGCGCCTCGACGATGTCCGGCGCTTCAACCGCTTCTACACCCAGCGGATCGGCGTGCTCCGCGAGGACTACCTCCACAGTCCGTTGACGCTCTCGCAGGTCCGCGTGCTGTACGAACTGCGCCGGGACTCGCCGCCGTCCGCGTCGGAGCTGGCCCGCGAGCTCGATCTGGACCCGGCTTACCTCAGCCGTCTCCTCAAGGGCCTCGCCCGCGGTGGCCTCGTGCGACGGACACCCTCGGCCGGCGACGGGCGACGGAGCCACCTGTCGCTCTCGGCCCGCGGCCGCCGCCTGCTCGACACCCTCCAGGACCGTTCCCGGGCGGACGTGGCCGCGCTGCTTGCCCCGCTGCCGCGCCCGGCGCAGGACGAGCTGCTCGGCGCCATGGCCACCATCGAGCGCGTGCTCGGCGGCGGTCGCGCGATGGCCGCGCCGTACCTCATCCGTCCCCATCAGCCGGGCGACCTCGGCTGGGTGGTCGCCCAGCACGGCCTCGTCTACGCGAACGAGTACGGGTGGGACATCGGCTTCGAGGCCTTCGTCGCTGGCGTCGTCCAGCACTTCGTGGAGCATTTCGACCCGGCTCGGGAGCGGTGCTGGATTGCGGAACGGGACGGCCGGCCCGTGGGCTCGGTGTTCCTCGTGAGGAGGTCGGCGACGGTCGCGAAGCTCCGGCTGCTCATCGTGGACCCGTCGGCGCGTGGGCTCGGCATCGGCCAGCGTCTGGTGGACGAGTGCACGCGCTTCGCGCGTCAGGCCGGGTACCGCAGGATCACGCTCTGGACCAACAGCATCCTCGACGCGGCGCGCCATCTGTACGAGCAGGCCGGCTACCGGATGGTGGAGCGGAGCGCGCCGGAGCGCCGCTTTGGGAAGGACCTGGTGTTCGAGACGTGGGAGCTGACGCTGTGAGCGGGCCTCGCGCCGACCGGGGGCCGGCCGAGGTCACCTACGTGCTCGGGCATGGGCCTCGCGAGCTGGATCGCCTCGCCCTCCAGGCCCGCATCTACGACGAGGTGACGCGGCGGCTGCTGCGCCGTTCCGGCATCGGCCCCGGACACCACGTGGTGGACCTCGGATGCGGCGCCGGTGACGTCAGCCTGCTCGCCGCCGACCTCGTGGGCCCCACCGGTTCGGTGATCGGCGTGGACCGCTCATCGGATGCCGTGGGTACGGCCACGGCGCGGGCGCAGGAGGCCGGCTACTCCCACGCGCGGTTCATCGTCGCCGATGTCGATGCGTGGGTACCCGAGGCGCCGGTGGATGCCGTGATTGGGCGTTTCGTGCTCATGCACCAGCCCGACCCCGTCGCCACCCTCGCGCGCGTGCGGACGTGGGTGAAGCCGGGCGGCGTGGTGGCCTTCGTGGAGTCGGACAACGCGTCATGCCGGCCCGGTCAGCACTCCCACCCGCACTCGCCCACCTATCAGCGCACGGTCGAGGTGTGGCAGGCCGTCCTCCGCGCGGCGGGCGCGCACCTCGAGATGGGAGCGCGCCTGGCCGCGTGCTTCGTCGCCGCGGGCCTCGGGGACCCGTCGGTGGAGGTGGACACCTACAGCTCGGGCGATCCGGCCTCGCCGATCTTCCGCTTCGCCGCTGAGAGCCTCCGCAGCATGCTGCCGCGCGCGGCGGCCGTGGGCGTGGCGGTGCCATCGACTGCGGAGGCCGAGGACCTCGAGACCGTGCTGCGTGACGAGGTGATCACGTGCGGGGGCACATTGAGCGCGCCTCCCGCGTACGCGGCCTGGTCGCGGGTGGCCTGACGCCGAAGGTGCGTCCCGCACCGGCGATTGACGCCCGCAGACGCAGCCGCTATCGTCTGACTGCCTCAGGTCCCATGCCTCCCACACCCTCCCGCCTGGGCCCGTACGAGATCGTCGATGCACTGGGTGCGGGCGGGATGGGCCAGGTCTATCGCGCCCGAGACCCTCGCCTGCAGCGGACGGTCGCCATCAAGATCCTGCTCGACGCCGGGGCCCTCTCCCCGGAGCGGCAGCGGCGCTTCGCGCAGGAGGCCATCGCGGCCAGCGCCCTTAACCACCCGAACATCATCACGGTGTATGACGTCGGCGTCGAAGGCGACACGCCGTACCTGGTGTCGGAGCTCATCGAGGGTGCGTCCCTGCGCGCCGAGATGAGCCGAGGGCGCGTGCCCGTGAAACGGGCCGTCGAGATCGTCCTGCAGGTGGCCGAAGGACTGGCGGCCGCTCACGAGGCCGGCATCGTGCACCGGGACCTGAAGCCCGAGAATGTGATGCTGACCCCGGACGATCGCGTGAAGATCGTCGACTTCGGGCTGGCGAAGACCGATGCTGGCGACGAGGTCGCGCCCGGGGCGGCCACCGAGACACAGACCGCCGAAGGCCTGATCGTGGGCACCGTGCCCTACATGAGCCCGGAGCAGGCGCGAGGTGGAAAGGCCGACTTCCGGTCCGACCAGTTCGCCCTCGGCGTCATGCTCTACGAGATGATGACGGCGAGCCATCCGTTCCGGCGGGACTCCGCCGTGCAGACACTGTCGGCCATCATCGCGGACGATCCGCCGGACCTTGCGCAGATGGCGCCCGCCGTCCCGTTGGCCGTCCGTCTGCTGCTGCGACGGCTGCTGGCGAAGAGCCCGCGCGAGCGCTTCGCGCACACGGCCGACCTGGCGGCCGACCTGCGCGGCCTTCGCGAACTGCTGTCCGACAGCACGTCGGGGATGGAGTCACCAGTCGCAGGCCGCGCCAGAACATGGCCCTGGAGCGTGGCGGCTGCCCTGCTCGTGGCTGCCACGGCATTCGCCTCGGGGCGACTCGGGGCCCCCAGCGCTGCCGTCGCCGGCTTCGAGCGTCTCACGCCGCTCGCCACCGACGCAGGCTATCAGGGCGTGCCATCGTGGTCGCCTGATGGCAAGACCATCGCGTACGAAGCCGAGATCGACGGCGTTGTCCAGATCTTCACGCGGACACTGGGGTCGCCGATGCGCACCCAGGTCACGCGGTCGGCCTTCGACTGTTTCAGCCCCTTCTGGGCGGCCGACGGCCGGCACATCTACTTCCATTCCCTGGCGCGCGACAGCGATGCCCTCTGGCGCGTCAGTCCGGCCGGGGGCGCGCCCGAGGTTGTGATCGAACGAGCAGCGCGCGCGCACGTGGCGCCGGATGGCCGACGGGCCGTCTTCCTGCGGCAGGAGCCTCGCTCGACCGACATGACCCTCTGGACCGTGTCCCTGCCCGGAGGCGAGCCAGAGGCCTACACGAACGGGCTGCTGAACGGCCAGTCGTTCACCGGCGGGCACCTGCGGTTCTCGCCCGACGGGGCCCGGGTGCTGGCCTGGCTCGGTCCGAGGATGGCATCGACCCCTTCCGGTTTCTGGGACCTCCCAATGGGCGAGGGCGAACCACGCCAGCTGCTGCCTTCACTGAGCGGACCGGGTCGAGTCCCACCCACGTTCAGCTGGCTGCCAGACGGCCGCCACATTGTCGTGTCGATGGACGGCGGGCCGACGCCGGGTACGCACCTGTTCCTGGCAGACCTGGCGACCGGCGCCCTGACGCCGTTGACCACCACGACGCTCAACGAAGCGGCGCCGAACGCGTCGCCCGACGGGCGGATGATCGCGTTCGACTCGCAGGCCACCGACTTCGACCTCGTCGAGATCCCGGTGGACGGGTCGCCGATGCGCCCGTTCCTGAGCAGTACGCGCAACGAGTTCGATCCCGCGACCTCTCCCGTCAGCACGCAGTTCGCGTATGTCACCGACCGGACCGGCAGCCTCCAGATCTGGCTGCAGAACGAAGAAGGTTATCTGCAACAGCCGCTCGTCACCGGCGCGGACTTCGGTGGCGGTCAGTCGCTGGCGGTCGGGTCGCTCGCGTTCTCGCCCGACGGCGGGCGGCTCGCCTTTCAGCGAGCCGATGAGGCGACCGACAGGGACATTACCGGCGGATCGCGCCTCTGGATCTCGCCGACGACGGGTGGCACACCGGTTCCTCTCGGAGGCGACGAAACCTATCAGGACGCCCCCACCTGGTCGCCGGACGGCGAGTGGATCGCGTACCTCGCCGCTCGTGACGGGGAGGTACGACTGCTCAAGGCCCGTGTCGGCGGAGGGGCGGCACCAGCGGTCCTGGCGACCGACATCCCTGCCTTCGTCACGAGACCACGATGGTCCCCCGACGGACGGTCGATCCTGTGCGAAACCGCGGATGGCCTGATGGTGTTCTCGGCGGACGGCTCTGGAGGGAAGGCCATCGCCGACCCCGGCTGGCTCGCCTACAACTGGGACGCGGATGGCGGTCGAATCTACGGCCTCAGGCCCACCGCGGATTTCCACCACATCGAGTTTGTCGTGGTGGACGCCCGGACTGGCGCCGAGCGCGTCCTCAACGCCAACCTGGGAGCGATTCCACAGGCCCTCCAGCCTATTCGTGGCTTCAGCCGACTGCGCAGCGGGGCGTTCCTCACCTCGATCGCGCGGGTCCGCTCCGACATCTACCTGATGGAGGGCGTCCGCCTGCCCGAGGGGCTGTGGAGCCGCCTCCGCCGGCTCGTCCGGACTCGATGAGAAAAATCTGAGATCTTCCTGAGCCACCTCCAGGGTGCGCCTGTCCTATACTGCCGAAACTCAGGAGGCACCATGGCGCGCACCGTTCTGATCGCATTCGGCCTGGCCGTCGGTCTTTCGGGCTTGTTCCCGGCTGCGCTGGCGTGCGGGGACAAGTTCCTGATGGTGGGCCGAGGCGCCAAGTTCCAGCGCGCCTATGCCTCCGTGCACCCCGGGAAGGTGCTCATCTACGCACGACCCTCGACCAGCGCGAAGGCGGCCATTCGCGACCCGCAGCTGCATCGGGCGCTCCGACAGGCCGGACACGCCGTCTCGGTGATCGAGGACTGGGCCCTGCTCGAGCAGGCGCTGAAGTCCGCGCCGTCGGACGTGATCCTCGTCGACGTGGCGGAGGCCGGCCGGCTCGACGAGGCGCTCGCCACCGCGCCGACCCGTCCCGATACGCTCTACGTGGCGTTTCCGTCCGCCGCGCCGTCCAGCGACGTCGTGTGCCGTCTCAAGTCGTCCGACAAGCCGATTCGCTTCCTCGACGAAGTCGAGAACGTTATGAAGGCTCGTGCGAAGCGCGCGAAGGTGTCGTAGGGGGGCCGCGCCATGAATGTCCGGCCCGGCTTCGGGGCACTCCTCGTGACCTTCCTGGCGGCTGGCGCCTCGTCCCGCGCTCACGCACAGGCCTGGGTCCCTGCCCAGGGGGAAGGGGCGGTGTCCGTCGCGTTCCAGACCATGAAGGTCGAACGGCACCTGGCGTCCACGACGCCCGTCGATGCCGGCGACATCGCCACCAACGTCGTGCTCGCCGACATCACGTACGGTCTCACCGACAAGATCGCCGTCGACGTCGCCCTGCCGCTCGTCACCTCACGCTACGCCGGCGCCTTCGCACATCCGAACACCGACATCGACGATGGCAGCGATCGCACCTCGTTCACCGACCTCCGCTTCGCGCTGCGATACAACCTGACGAGCGGAGGCACGGTGATCACGCCCTACGTGGGGTCCGTCGTGCCCAGCAACAACTACGCGTTCTACGGGCACGCCGCGCCTGGCCAGGGACTGAGGGAGGTGCAGGTCGGGGTGTACGCGGCCACGCTGATCGAGCGGGGCCTGCCGGGGCTCTTCATCTCGGGCCGCTACGGCTTCGGGTTCGTCGAGAAGGTGCTCGACATCTCGCACAACCGAAGCTTGGCGGACCTCGAGGCAGGGTACTTCTTCAACTCCAGCTTCCGCGCGTTCACGATGGCCAACGCCGGATACACCCACGGAGGGATCGACTTCCCGATCAACGGCCTGCCCGGGTTGCCGGCGGAGTTCCGGGCGAATCACGACCAGATCCAGCGCATTCACTTCGTAAACGTCGGCCTGGGCTTCGCCTACTCGATCAGCGACACGTTCGACGTGTTCGGCTCCGCGTCCCGCCAGGTGACGGGCCGGAACGGGCACTCGATGGACAAGGCGTTCACCGCAGGCGTCAGCTGGGGTTTCAGGCGCCGGTCGTCGGCGGCCGATGCCGTCACCGCGAGGGCGCCGTCGAGTGCGGCGGCGGCTGCGACCGAGAAGCGTGAGGGGACGCTCCTGCGCTGCATCTGTCAGAAATCCTGATTGGTGCCCCCGCGAGTGGCCTTCCGGGGCCGAGGCATCTCCGCCGACAGTGTCTCGGTCGATTCGGTGTGGTGCGGCTGGCGGAACACCAGCAGCAGCGAGCCGAAGCGGAGACGGTCGCCGTTGGCGACCGTCGTAGGGCCCTCCACCTTGCGGTCGTTCACGTACGTGCCGTTCTTGCTCCCGAGGTCCTCGACCACGGCGCCGGTCTCGCCGACGACAATGCGGGCGTGACGCCGAGAGACGGTGCCGGACTTGAGTGCGATCCCATCGGGACCGTCGCGTCCCACGACATGCTCGCCGCGCCCCAACGCGACCTCCGTCCCATCGCCGACCAGTCGGCAGTCCGGCCCGGCCGGCGTGGGCCCGGTTGCTCCAGGCCAGGCCTCGCCCTGGATGGCATAGCCGTAGCCGTGTACCGTGCGGAGCAGGCGGGTGGTTCGTTCGCGATCCGCGATGGCGTGCCGCAGCTCTGACACCAGTGACGGCAGGCTGCTGCTCGACACGAACGTGCCGGGCCACAGGTGTTCGTGAATCTCCGCTTTCGACACCACGCGGGGGCGATGGCTGATGAGCAGTGCCAGGAGCTCGAACGCCTTCGGCGACACGTGGACGACCCGACCCGCCACGCGCAGCTGGTGGGTCTCGTCGTCCAGGACCAGGTCGTCGATGGTCGTCCGCAAGGCGTCCTCCGTGGAACGAGTGGCTGCCCGGATCCTACCGGGCTGCGACACGGAACGGAAGCGCCCTGCGGACGCTGAGTGGCGAGCGCCTACTTGCGCTTCCCGTGGACCCTGGGCCGCAGCGCGTGCCGGACCACGAAGCGGCCGATCTGGGTGCCCTGGCGGACACCGGCGGTGCAGCCTGCGCGGAAGTGGATGCCGGCGTAGACGCGCGCGTCTGCCGCTTCGGCCTGTGCCTGCGAGAGCGAGGTGAAGCTGCGGGTGATCGGCTTGGCCGGCAGCGTCGCCATGGGCGGGGGCAGCGGGACGGGTGGTGCCATGAACGAGCGGGTGAATGCGATCTTGTCCGTGCCGAAGAATTGGCGGAGGACTTCGGTCGACGCGCCGGTCGCCGACGGCAGCGCGCACGGATAGTCGGGATAGGGCGGGGTGACCAGGAACGGACGCCACGCTGGATCGGCGTCGGTGTCGGGGTTGCCGTCGTCCACCCAGCGAATGGCCGTGACCGGTCGCCAGAAGTTGTAGGTGTACTTCCAGGTCTGGTTGGCGATCAGGGCGTCGGCTTGGGCGATGTTGAGCAGTGCCAGCAGGCGGGCATGCGCCCACAGGTCGAGCCCCCGGCCCTCGAGGATCACGCGCGTCGTGAGGTTCCAGTTCGACCCGCCGCCCGGCCAGAAGCGTGCGATGTCGCTCTCTTCGGAGTCGGGCAGCAGGCCACGAACGCGCGCGTCCCCCACGGTCTTGACCTCGTTGTACTCGCGGGCGTACTTCGCGCCGGACAGGTCGAAGATCCGGCCCGGCTCGACCTCGAACTGGCTGCCGTGCCGGAGGACGAAAGGTGTGACGTAGGCCCAGCCGGCGAACGATGGGGTGATGGCCGCCGGGAACTCCGGGTTCGGCGTCGGCTGATACACACCCGGAGCCGGGAGCAGAGTGTACGGCAGATGTGGCGTGTCGGAGCCGTCGGCGATGCGCAGCGCCAGGATTTCGGCCGCGGCATCCTCGCCGATGTCGATCCCGGCCTGGGTCGCGGTGTCATAGGGCGGCGGCCCGAGACTCGCGAGATAGGCGTCCTCGATGGTCTGGATCGCGGCCTGCTTGGCCGCGGAGTCGGGCAGCGGCGCCAGCAGGTCGAGGAGCGTGCGCCTCGAGGCCGCGGCCACCGCCGCAGTGGGCGAGGCGCCGGCGACGGTCCGGGGGAGATTTGTGTAACGCTCGTATCGCGGCTCGATGGCGTTCAACGCGTCGTGCACCGCAATCTGGACGATGGCCTGGACGCGCGACTGCTGTTGCGGCGCGCCGAAGCGCGGCGCCACGAGTTCGGCGATCAGGTTCCAGTCGGTGACGACATCGGCGGCGGCGGTCGCCGGCACGGCGAGCACCGCGGCGAGCACGAGGGACGTGAGGGTGCGTAGCATGGGTCCTCCTTGACAGCGAGCAGGATAGATGCAGCCTTCGCTCCCTGCGCATCAGGAGTTCCTCAGGGTTTTCTCATCGGCGTGCACATGCGTCTGCGGCGCGGCCGTGGCATGATGCTGCGCATGCACCGGATGGCGGCGGCACTGGCGCTGTGGCTTGCGATGATCGGGCTCGGCGTCGACGTATCCGCGCACGGCGTCTCCGCCGCGGACAAGGCGTTCATGGAGCAGGGCGGGCTGATGGCGTTTCTCTACCTCGGCGCCAAGCACATGGTCACCGGCTACGACCACCTGCTCTTCCTCTTCGGCGTCATCTTCTTCCTGTACCGGCTCCGGGACGTCGGGCTCTACGTCACGCTGTTCGCCGTTGGCCACAGCGTGACGCTGCTGTACGGCGTGCTCAGCGGCACCCACGCCAACGCATACATCGTGGACGCCATTATCGGCTTCTCGGTCGTGTACAAGGCCTTCGACAACCTCGGCGGGTTCACGCGACTGCTCGGATGGCAGCCCGACACGCGGGCGGCGGTGCTCGTCTTCGGGTTCTTCCACGGCTTCGGCCTCGCGACGAAGTTGCAGGACTTCGCGCTCGCGCGTGAAGGACTGGTTCCGAAGATCCTGGCGTTCAACGTCGGCGTCGAGATGGGGCAGCTGGTCGCGCTCACCGTGATCCTGGTGGCCATGGGATTCTGGCGCCGGACACCGGCCTTCCGGCGTCAGGCGTTCGCGGCCAACGTCGTCGTCATGACGTGCGGCTTCCTGCTGATGGGGTACCAGCTCGCCGGCTACGCGTGGGGGGCCAGCTAGGAGTCAGGAGTCAGGAGTCAGGAGATAGAAGACAGAATCCCAAGATCCCAAGACCCCAAGACCTCAAGCCCCCAAGACCTCAAGACCCCGGGACCCCTGATATGGAGAACGTCGAGACCGTCGTTGTTCCGAGCGCGAAGTCGCTGGCCACGGCCACGCTGCTGTCGGCCGTCATCGCAGCCGTGCTGCTGGTCACGGTGATCCTGCCGGCGGAGTACGGCGTGGATCCCACCGGTGCCGGTCGCGCGCTCGGGCTGTATCGGCCCCCGGCGTCGGACGCGGTCCCGGCGGATGCAGCGGCCCTGGCCGAGGCGACGCCGATGGCGTCCAGTGGCACGACCCTCACGCGCAGCCCCGTGCCGTATCGCACGGACGAGATGTCCCTGACGCTGAAGCCGGGCGAGGGCGGCGAGATCAAGGCGGTGATGGCGAAAGGCCAGCACTTCGTCTACACGTGGACCGCCGTGGGCGGCACCGTGGACGTGGACATGCACGGCGAGGCGCTCGACGCGAAGGACGCCGCCGAGGCGACGAGCTACTGGAAGGACGAGTACCAGGGCAGCGACCAGGGCATCTTCACCGCGCCCGTGGCCGGCCGGCATGGGTGGTTCTGGCAGAACCTGAACGACAACGACGTGACCGTGACCGTGCGGACCAGCGGGTTCTACGAGCGCCTGATGCGGCCGTAGAGCGGGCCTCGGCCACGGCGACCGCATGGCCTCGCCATTCCGCGCTTGCGGGGTCTGGCGCAAGGAATGGCTCCGGCCACGCGGTCGCTGTGGCCGAGGCCCGCCCCGCCTGTCCACTGCGACCACGTTGCCTCCGCCATTCCGCGCTCGCGGGATCTGGCGCAAGGGATGGCTCCGGCCACGCGGTCGCCGTGGCCGGCGCCAGACAGACCATACCGCGGTATTCCGCATGGTATGCTCACCTGGTGTCCAAGATTGGCGTGTCGCTGCCGGACGATCTGATCGCGTTCGCCGACAAGGAGGCCGCGCGCCGCAGGACCACCCGCTCCGGGCTGCTGGCCGAGCTGCTCGAGGCTGCACGCGTCCGGGAGCAGACGCGGCGTTACCTGGACGCGCACGGGTGGGACGTGGTCGAGGACGAGGCCGCCTGGCGGCAGCACCAGCGGCGCCGGATGGCCGAGGAGTATCGTGACGACGACTGGTGATCCTCTGCCGCGCCGGGCGGAGGTGTGGTGGGTGCGTGCCGACAAGCGTCGCCCCGCCGTCGTGGTGCAGACCGACCTCGTGCGCGAGCCTCGCGTCAGGTCGTTCCTGGTCGTGCCGCTGACCAGCCGCCTCCATCTCGAGGGCCTGCCGGGCAATGTCCGTCTGGATCGCCGCGCCACGGGGTTGACCAAACCGTCCGTGGCCAACGTGTACGACGTGCAGAAGGTGCTCAGATCGGACTTCCTCGAGCACGCGGGCACCCTGCCAGAGGATCGCGTGGCGGCCCTGGACGAGGGGCTGCGCCTCGTGCTCGGCCTCTGATTGGCCGGGCGGTATAGTGTCTGACCTCATGAGCACTCTCACACGCCGCACGTTCCTCGGCGCCAGCCTGACCGCGGCGGTGGCGCCAGCCATCGGTACCCCGACCGGCGAGCCTGCCGGCCAGACGGCTCCGGCAGTCAGCCAGGGCCTGCCCGACGTGGTGGTGGTTGGCGCGGGCGCGTTCGGCGCGTGGACGTCGCTGGCGCTGCGCGAGCGCGGGGCGAAGGTCACGCTGCTCGACGCCTACGGGCCGGGCCACCCCCGCGCCACGTCCTCCGACGAAGTGCGCCAGATCCGCTTCAGCTACGGCGACCGCGAGGTGTACTCGCGCTCGGCGAGAAACGCCATGCTGCTCTGGCAGAAGCGCCAGGAGGAATTTGGCCGGAAGCTGCTCTTCCCGGGCGGCCGCCTCGTGATGCGGCGCGAGTGGAACAAGGAGCTGGAGGACCAGCAGGCCATCTTCGACAGGCTGAAGCTGCCCTACGAAGTGTTGAAGCCAGAGGAGATGGCGAAGCGCTATCCGCAGGTGGGTTTCGACGGCGTTGGCGTGGGGTTCCTCGACGCGGCGGCCGGCCTGCTGAAGGCGCGCGAGGCCATCATCGCCATCACCGAGAGCTTCGAGCGGAAGGGCGGCGCCATCCGCCTGGCGCGCGCGATGCCTGGCGCCGCGAACGGCCGCACGATGAACGACGTCGTGCTCGGCGGCTCCGACCGCCTCAGCGCCGGCGCGTTCGTCTTCGCCTGCGGCCCCTGGCTGCGGCAGGTGCTGCCCGACGTGCTCGGGAAGGTGATCACCACCGCGCGCATCGAGGTCGCCTATATCGGCTCCCCGACCGGCGACTCGAGCTACCGACAGGGCATCCTGCCGAACCTCTCCGAGGAGGGCACGTTCCCCGGTGCGCCGCTCAACGAGGTGTCGTACACGCAGTCGGACATCGACGCGGGCCTCAAGATCGTGCGCGGCGGCGAGCGCGGCCCCATCGACCTCGACCACGACGAGCGCATCGTCTCGGCCCGGCAGATCAGCCGCATTCACGAGTACGTCAGGGTGCGCTTCCCGAAGCTGAAGGAGCCCATCGTCGCCAGCCGCGTGTGCCAGTCCGACGCGTCACCCGACCTGCACTTCGTGCTCGATCGGCACCCCGCCTTCGACAACGTCTGGATTGCCGGCGGCGGCTCGGGCCACGGGTTCAAGCACGGTCCGGTGGTGGGTGACTACATGGCCGAACGCGTGAGCGGCCGTCCCGCGCCGCCTGAGCTCGAGCGCTTCTTCGGCCTCGCACGGTAGGCGGGCGCTCCGCGCCCGTAGGCTTTCAGCAGGCGGCGCTTCGCGCCGTAGGCGCGCCTGCGGCGCGTAGGTGCTTCCCTACGCTCGCGCAGCGAGCGCCTCCCAAGAAACTAACCCTGCTGGTGGGTCAGTTTCTGACTCGATGTGTCGTGATGGCCACATCACGTACGCCCGCTACCGCAGGCCTACCGAACGCCGTGAGGCCAACGCGAGCGCGGGCGAGCGCCTGCAGGCGCGTCAGCGCGCGCCCAGCTTGCGGTCGAAGAAGTCGGCGGTGGCCTCGTACGCACGCACCCAGTTCGCGTGGCGCAGGAAGTCGTGCACCTCGTCGGGGAACACCAGCTGCTCGACCTCCACGCCGCGCCTGCGCAGCGCGGTGATCAGGTTGACGGACTCCACGAACGACACGTTGCGGTCGTCGTCTCCGTGGATGAGGAGCACCGGAGACCGCCACGTATCCACCGACGCGAGCGGCGAGGACTCAAACGCCTTCCGCGCGAACTCGGCCTCCTCCAGCGTGTTGTAGTCCGGCCGGAACGTCCGGATGCCCTGGTTCCAGTCGTGCACGCCGTGGAAGTCCACGCCGGCCGCGAACAGGTTCGATGCGCGGGACAGCCCCATCGCCGTCAGGTAGCCGCCATACGAGCCGCCCCAGAGGCCGATGCGCGCCGGGTCCACGTCCGCCCGCGACTTCAGGTACAGCCCCGCGCCCATGATGTCCTGGAACTCGCTGCCGCCCGTGGCCCCGTAGTTGATCGCCTCGCGGAACTCCAGCCCGTAGCCGATGCCGCTCCGGTAGTTCACCGACAGGACGATGTAGCCGCGGCTGGCGAGCCATTGGTTCATGGCGTAGGCGTTCCGGTAGTAGTAGAGGTAGTGCCAGCCGAGCAGCATCTGACGGCGCGATCCGCCGTGCGAGAAGATCAGCGCGGGCCGGCGCTCCCCGGCCCTCAGGTTCTTCGGCAGGAACAGCTGCGCGTGGACGAGCATCCCGTCCGTGGCCGTCACCATCACCGGCTCCGGCTCCACCAGGTCGGCGACGGGGAAGCCCGCCGGCAGCGTGCCCTCCATCGTGCGTGCGGGCATCTCTCCGGTCTGCATCGCCACGTGCGGGGGCGTCTTCGCGTCCGCCCGGAAGAACGCCGTGGCCGTGCCGGTGTCCGCCATCACCGCGCCCCATTCGATGCCGGTGCCCTTCGTCACGGCGACCGGCGCGCCGCTGCCGTCCACGCGCGCCATCCACACGTGCCGCCGATCGATGTCGTCCTGGTTCGAGTGGTACAGTACGCGCGTGCGATCGGGCGTCAGGGTCGCGTACTCTACCTCGAAGTCACCCGGCGTCAACCGCGTCGCCGGTCCACCCGCGGCGGACACGCTGTAGAGATGCAGCCATCCGGCCTTCTCCCAGGGGAAGACGAGCCGGTCGCCCGATCCCCACAGAATCTGGTTCTGGGCGACGATGCCCTGGAGCGCGCTGCCGTAGCCCGTGTCCCCGCGCCACACCTGGCGCGCGGCACCGTCCTTCACGGCCACGAGCCGGATGGCCCACGGTTCGTCGGCCGTGCGCCGGGGCGCAAACATCGCCGCACGCGGCGCCGCGAACTCGCGGATGAAGGCGATGCGCGTCCCATCGGGCGACCACGCCGGGTTGCTGTCGCGGTCGAGTGACGCGTCGAGATAACGGAGCTCCCGCGTGGCCATCGACACGACACCGATGAAGCTGTGCGTGCCGCGATTGCTGACGAAGGCCAGCTGTGACCCGTCCGGAGACCACCGCAGGCTCGACGCGCTGCCGCGCGCCGCGACCAGCCTGGCCGGCTTCGGGTCCGCGGCGCCGACGTCTGCCGTGAAGATCTGTCCGCGGTTCACCCACGCCACCAGGGTCCCGCGGGGCGCCGGTGCGCCGCTGTTGCCGGGCCCCAGCCGCCGGGCGGGGCTCCCGTCGAGTCGCACGGCCAGCATCGCCTGCTCGGTCCCGTCGGGCAACTGCGCCGGGTTGGGCGATTCGCCCTGCCGGTTGGGGCCCTCACCGCGCGTGAAGACCAGGGCGGTCCCGTCGGCCGTCCAGGCCGGTTGCGACAGCCACTGGCCGTCGTCGTTCGCATACGTGGTGACGGCACGCGCGGCGTAGCCCGGCGGCTCGGCCACCCACAGGTTCTGGACGCCGCGTGTGCTCGCCACCCAGGCGAAGCGCCCGCCGACGGGCGAGGCCACGAGCTCGGTGGGAAACGGGGCCGACAGCAGCGTGTCGATGCCGGGGCCCGTCTGGGCCAGTGGGGAGGGCGCTGCCATCCAGGAGGCGGCGCAAAGCGTTAGCAGCACGGCAGTTCGGCGCATGAGGGTGAGCTTAACGGATCGACCCCGCTCGCGCGATAATACGAACAGGTAAAACGACGCGACGTAACGCCCCCTATGCCTTTCGACTGCACCTTCCGCGCCCGGCACGGCACGACCGTGTGCCTCAACGACTGCCCCACCCGGGCCGAGGTGGGCGGGTTCCGCTTCGCGCGCGTGGAGCGCGACGGGGACCTGCCGCCCGCCGATCCGCGCATCGTGGACGTGGCCCTGCTCGACATGCACCACGGGTGGCCGAACCTGGGCCACGAGGCGCTGGCCGACGTCATCCAGAGCGCGGTGTGCGACATGCGCGGGCCGCTCGCGCGGGCTGGCCTCAACGTCCGCGTCATCTCCTACGACGTGCGGCGTGGCGGCGCGCTGCCCGAGGCGCCCGGCGGGCGGCATGCCATCTATGTCGGCACGGGCGGGCCCGGCCACCTGGATCCCCGCCACAACGACGGTGGGGATGGCTCTCAGGGCATCGTCGAGAACCCGGCGTGGGAGGCCCCGCTGTTCTCGCTGTTCGATCGGATTCGTGACGATCAGCGCGCGTCGCTGTTCGCCATCTGCCATTCGTTCGGCGTGATGTGCCGCTGGCTCGGCGTGGCCGAGGCGGTGCTGCGCGGTCCCGAGAAAGGCGGCAAGAGCGTCGGCATCCGCCACAACCAGCTGAGCGCCGAGGGACGGCAGCACCCGTGGTTCGAGCGTTTCGCGCGAGGCCTCCGGGACGGCGAGCGCTTCCCGGTGCTCGACAATCGGCTCTACGACCTCATGCCGACGGGCGCCGTCTCATCAGACGTGCGCGTGCTCGCGGTGGAGTGTGACGAGGAGGGCCGCCCGGGTGATGCCGTGACGATGGTGGAGGTGGCGGATGACTCGCGCGCGGCCGTGCCGCGAATCCTCGGCGTGAACCACCATCCCGAGATCGTGAACCGGCAGCGGCAACTCGCCCTCCTGGAGAAGAAGCGCGCCCGTGGCGGCGTCAACGAGGAGTGGTTCGCCGAGCGCTGGACGGCGCTCACGCAGCCCGTGGACGACGAGCGCGACGACGGCCTGCTGCACCTGACGTCCAGTTACACGCTGATGGGGCCGCTGCGTGCCGCGCTCTACCGCGAGGTCCGCCTCCGGGGCGAGGCGCTCGGCACGAATGCGGGTTTTCACGAACGTGACATGCCGCTGGTATACAGTCTGGAGCATTCGGCCGTTCTGCCCTTGAGTCCCCGCTTGCATGATCCCGCAGCCTCCGTTCGCCGCTGACCTCACGCTCGAGCAGGAGCTGGAGGCGTTCCGCGCCCTCAAGCCGCGCCTGAAGGAAGTCTGGGACGCCCTGACGGCGGCCGACGACAGCCACTGCACGTCCGTCGTCGTACCGTCGCTGACCCTGGATCAGGGGGAGCTGCGCAAGCTGGCCGGCGTGGCCTACTACGAGGAGCGGCTGCTCTTCCTGTTGATTCGCCTGCGCAACCCGCGGGCGCACATGGTGTACGTGACCTCGCAGCCCGTGCACCCGATGATCCTGGATTACTACCTGAACCTGCTGGCGGGGGTGCCGGCAGCACACGCCCGCGCGCGCCTGACGATGCTGTGCTGTCACGATGGGTCGCCTCGTCCGCTGACGCAGAAGATCGTCGAGCGGCCGCGGCTCGTCCAGCGGATTCGCGAGGCCATCCCGGATGCGGGGCGGGCGTATCTCACGGTCTTCAACTCGACGCCGCTCGAACGCAAGCTGTCGGTGCTGCTGGGCATCCCGCTCAACGGCCTCGATCCGGACCTGCAGTACTACGGCACGAAGTCAGGGAGCCGGCGGGTGTTCCGCGAGGCAGGCGTGCCCTGCCCCGAAGGGTTCGAGGACCTGCACGGGGAGGACGAGATCGTGAAGGCGCTGGCCGAGCTTCGGCTGAAGCGCCCCGGCATCAGGCGCGCGATCGTGAAGTTGAACGAGAGCTTCTCGGGCGAAGGTAACGCCGTGTTCACCTACCCTACCGAGCCCGATGCCGATCTGGCAGGCGCCCTGGCCAACGTGGCCCTGCCGACCGAGGAGGTCGACCGTCCGGTGTTCTTCGAGGAGTTCCACCGCATGGGCGGCGTGGTGGAGGAGTACGTCGAGGCTGCGGAGAAGCACTCACCGTCGGTCCAGCTCCGGACCAGCCCGCACAACGAGGTGCTGCGCATCTCGACACACGACCAGATCCTCGGCGGTCCGCAGGGCCAGACGTACCTGGGATGCCGGTTCCCGTCCCGCGACGACTACCGCGTCACCATGAGCGAGATGGCGGACCGCGTCGGCGCCGTGCTGGCGAGCAAAGGCGTCGTCTCGCGCTTCGGGGTGGACTTCCTCGCCAGCCGCCAGCACGATGGCGACCCGTGGACACTGCAGGCGCTGGAGATCAACCTCCGGCTGCTCGGGACGACCCATCCGTTCCTCGCGCTCAGCTTCCTCACCGGCGGTCAACTCGACACGGCAACCGGTCAGTTCCTGTCCATCGGTGGACGACCGAAGTTCTATCGCGCCACCGACAACCTGCGCTCGGATCGATATAGGTCCCTCATCCCCGAGGATCTCATCGACATCGTCACGGACCATCGCCTGCACTACAACCACCGCACGGAGAGCGGCGTGCTGTTCCACCTGATCGGCGCCGTGTCGGAGTTCGGCAAGCTCGGCGTCACGGCTATCGCGAACACGCCGGCCGAGGCGGATGCCCTGTACGAGCGGACGCTGGAGGTGCTGGACACGGAGACGGCGTACGGGCGCTGATGTCCATTGCCGATTGCCAATTGGTGAGTGGCGATTCATTGAGGATTGGGGGATTGGGGGATTGGGGGATTCGATTGGGGCATTGAGGCATTGGGGCATTGAGTAGCGTCCGGGTTGCGCTGGCGAACCTGAAGTACCCGGCGTCGCCGGACGAGTCGGTTCGGCTGGCCGAGGGCGCCATTGCCGCGGCTGCCGTCAGGCGCGCGGACATCGTCGCCTTCCCCGAGGGCTACGTGCCCGGCTATCGGGCCCCGGGCAGGCACGTACCCTCAGCCGACCCCGTGTTCCTGGAACGCGCGTGGGCGGCGGTGGCGGCGGCGGCGCGGGCCGCGCACATCGGGGTGATTCTCGGCACGGAGCGCGTGGTGGACGGCGGCCTGCGCCTCACGGCGCTGGTGATCGACCGCGACGGCACCCGGTTGGGATTCCAGGACAAGGTGCAGATCGATCCGACCGAGGAGCCGGTCTACACCGCTGGATCGGAGCGCCGCCTCTTCAGCATCGGGCCGCTGACCTTCGGCATCGCGATCTGCCACGAGGGCTGGCGCTACCCCGAGACGGTCCGGTGGGCCGCCCGGCGCGGTGCGCAGGTGGTGTTCCACCCGCACTTCCACGAGGCCGAGCCCGGCAGCTACCGGCCCTCGCGTTTCGCCGACCCGGCCAACACCTTCCACGAGAAGGCGCTGCTCTGCCGCGCCGCGGAGAACACCTGTTTCGTCGCCGCGGTCAACTGCGCCAGCGACGGATCGCCCACCACGTCCGTGGTAGTGCGGCCGGACGGCACGGTGCTCTGCCACCAGCCCTACGGCGTGGAGGGCCTCCTCGTGGCCGACCTCGATCTGACCGAGGCCACCTGCCTGCTCGCGTCACGCTACAAGGACACCTGACCGCGCACTTGTGCACTCAGCACCCTGCACCCCGCGCCCTGCACCCCTGCACCCCTGCACCCTTGCACCCCTGCACCCCTGCACCCCTGCACCCCTGCACCCGTTCTGCCCGTTCTACCCGACGTCGTACTCCAGGAATAGCGTGCCGGTCTTCGGGTAGAGGCGCTGGGCGCGGAAGGTGAGGGGCACGCGGGGTCCGCGCGCGGGCATCAAGGGGACTCCGGCGCCGAGCACGATGGGAATGATGGCGACATCGACGCCGTCCACGAGGCCCGCGCGAGCGAGCTCGGCGAACAGCTCGCCGCCACCCCAGAGCCACAGTGGCTTGCCGTCCTCCTGTTTCAGCGTCCGGACGTGGGACACGGCGTCCCGCACGAACGTGACGCCGTCGCGCGCCCCCTCGGGCAGCGTGCGCGAATAGACGTAGGCCGGCAGCGGCAGCCCGGGTGCGCCGGGCGTGCCGACGGACACGTCGTAGGATCGACGCCCCATCACGAGGGCGCTGTAGCCTGCGTACATGGCGGCGAAATCGATGTCGGGATCCATCGGGATCCAGTCGTACTCACCGTTGGGTCCTGCGATGAACCCGTCGAGGCTCGACGCGACGGAGTAGCGTAGCTGGCGCATGGGGGATCCAAGATATTACGTAACGCGCAGCATCGCGCGATCGTAATGTCGACCCCGGAGGGAAGATGAGCGGCCACACCTGTTACCACTGCAAGCAGTGGGTCGAAGAGGGTGAGGCGCACGACTGCTGGACGACGACCGAGGCGGCGCTGACGGCGGACCTCCACGACGACCTCCGCGAGGCGTGGGAGCGGCTGCGGGACACAGCCGCGGAGCTCGGCGAGCAGCGCATCTACGCGTCGCACTCGTCCATCATGTTCTCGCGCCGGTCGTGCTACTTCTTCGTGCGCCCGAAGCGGACGTTCCTCGAAGTCAACGTGTTCCTCGGCCGGACCGTCACCGCGCCGCAGGTCCGCCGCGTCATCAAGGCGTCGGCGTCCAAGGCCGTGCACGTGATTCAGGTCCGCCACCGCGACGAGGTCGAGGCCCCGCTGACCGACTGGCTGGCTGAAGCCTACGCGTACGCGGGCGAAAAGGCGGCGGGGGCTGCCAGGAAGGCAAAGAAGCCGTCCTCGCGGGCATAAGCCGTGTGTCCCGCTACGTGCCCTTCGTGATCTTCGTGTTATCGCCAGCGGTACTGCTGCACCAGCGCGCGGTAATCGTCGTCCTTGACGCGTTCGGCGGCTCCGGCCGCAACGGCTCCGAGCAGACGGCGGGCCTGGCTCCGCGCCGCAGACGGTGCCTCGGCTCGTGCGATGCGCGACCACCCCTCGAACGACTGTCGCATCCGGTCGAGGGCGTCGGCACGCGATGCGCGGTCCCGCAGGCGCGACTCGGTGACCAGCGCGTCGTCGAGGATACGAGCCTCCGCGTCGAGATCCGCCTTCTCTCGGCGGAGCGCACGCGCGACCTCGGGATCGTTCGCCAGGCGTGCCGCCACCGGTTGCATGGCGGTCACGTCCCGTAGCCCGTTGAAGTCCGCCATGGCCGCCTGCACGAGGCGCAGCCGCGCCACCGGATCCGGCACGCCATCGATCCGCTGCTGACGGGTCGTGAAAAGCGCATCGACGAGCGCGGGATCCGTGGCGCGACGGCCGCTGCGCATGGCCTGCAGCTCCAGCCACTCGATGGCCTCGCGCGTGACCTCGGCTGGCGGCAGCGTGTGGCCGCCATCGAAGATCACGAGGTGATGGGGCGAGGTGAGCGCATCGTCCAACCGCCTCATCTCCAGGTAGTTGAAGTCGTCGATGCCGGCGGTGGCGAACACAGCAAACCTCACGGACTTCCGCGGCTTCGCGTCGGGGAAGCCCGCGCTCGACGCGATGACGCCGGCGATGTCGTTCTTGCCGAGGGCCACTTCCATCGCGACGCGTGCGCCGCCGGAGTGGCCCGTCAGGCAGACGCGCTCCGCATCCACCGCGAAGCGGCGGCCGACGTCACGCGACACCGCGCGCACGGCGCGCGTGATGTCCTCCCACGATCCGTTCCGGGAGTTGTTCGACGCGGCCACGATGTAACCGTAGCGTTCGGCGGCTGATCGATAGGCCTCGACAAACGCCACGCCCCGCGCGGCGGGATGGAAGGCGAGCAGCAGGCTCCACGCGCGGGCCGGCGTGTAGTCCGAAGGCAGGTACAGCGCATAGCTCTGCGAGTCATCGTCCGCCACCGCCAGGCGATCGATGACGACACCACGCGGCAGATCCTGCGCAAGACTGACGGTCGTCAGGACGAACATCACGCCTACAGCCAGGAGCCGCACCCAGCACCCAGCACCCAGCACCCGTGCACCCTTGCACCCGTGCACCCCTGCACCCTTGCACCCCTGCACCCCTGCACCCGTTATTGAACGTTCCCCTTGACCGCCCATGCCCGGGCGGTCAGTACGATCGGGCGATCGGGACCATCGCCGATCAGCCGTTGACGCAGGCGCGCCCGCAGCCGATCGCGATCGGCGGGTGTCAGGCCCGCGACGTAGCTGCCGGCCGGGCCCTGCTTCTCGAGGAACGGCGTCCAGTAGTCGTCGAATGACGTGAACCGGGTCTCGATGGTCAGTCCTTCTTCAACCACCTGTCCCAGACCGCGCTGACGCCACAGCGCCGCCAGGTCGCCCCGGCGGCTGAACGGCATATGCCGCTCGTCCTTCGCGTCGTTCGCGGGATGGAGCGCGATGGCCTCGTCCCAGAACGTGCGCAGCATCTGCATCCCCTCGGAGTAGTCCCACACCGCAGCGGCCACGGTACCGCCCCGCCGTGTGACGCGCGCCATCTCTCCCAGGGCCTTCGCCGGGTCTGGAATGAAGTTGATGACGAGCAGTGAGAGCGTGCGATCGAACGTGCCGTTCGCGAAGCGCATCTGTTGCGCGTCGCCCACCTCGAACCGAATCACGCCGCCCGGATGACGGGCCTGGGCCGAGGTCACATATGCTTCAGCGGGGTCGATGCCGACAATGCGGCTGGAGGGGGCGGCGGAGGCCACGGCCGCCGTCAGCGCGCCGGTGCCAGAGCCCACGTCGAGTACCGCGTCACCATCGCGGACGCCGGCGAATCGCACCAGCAGCGGGGCCATCGCGCGGCTCCAGCGCCCCATGAAGCGCTCGTAGGCGTCGCCCTCCGAGAACATCGGTCCCTGCGCCCCGGTCGTGCTCGCGGCCATGAGCACGCCGATCGCCGCCGTGCCGAGCGAGACGGCACTGCACACTCCAAGAAGCTGGCTCGCGAGCTGCATGGGACCTCTCCTTCCGGACTAGCACGGCGTCTGTCGAGAATCGACACGTCGCGGCGCACGAGCACCGCGCGGGTGTCAGCCCTTGACGGTGTAACCCAGCCGTTGCAGGAACGTGCGGACGCGGTCTCGCATGTCGCCCTGCAGCTCGATCGTGTCTTCGGTCACCGCGCCCCCGGTGCCGCACGACCGTTTCAGCTTCTGCGCAAGCTCCTGGAGGAAGGCGTCGTTCCTCGGCAGGTCGAACACCACCGTCACGGTCTTGCCGCCGCGGCCTTTCTTCTCGACGCGCAGCTTCGCGACGACGCGCGCCGGAACCGCGGCATGGCCGCCGCTCCGCTGGCCGCTGCATTGGCAGTTCCGCTGAGGCCAGCCGCACACCGGGCACTTCCCGTCCGTGGCGGTGGAGTAGACGACGCGGGTCTCACCTCTGGAACGCACCGAGACAGTCTATTCCCTGACCGCAAGCCGCCCGCCTTCGCCAAGGCTACGGCGGCCGGACAAGCCGCAGGCCGCACGCCGCACGTCCTACCGTGGCTGCAGCTCCTCCGCGATCCGCGCCAGGAACTCGTCGGCGATGCGCTGGTAGCCCGCCTCGGTAGGGTGATGGCCATCGATCCCGATGTAGCGGTTGACGTCGGTGCCGAGCGCCCGGTACAGGTCGACGACGGCGGCGCCCTCGCCTGCCGCGATCTCCCGGAGCCGATCGTTGAACGCGCGGACCACCTCGTCGGGCACCGAACGCTGGCGGCCGGGGATGGGCGGCGGCATGAGCCCGATGAACACCCGGGCTCCTCGTAGCCGTGCGCCCTGGGCCATGCGATTCATCACGACGAACGCCGGATTCACGCCCCCCGCGCCGTAGTCCAGCAGGTCGTTGTAGCCGTGGAGCAGCAGGAGCGCCTGTGTCTGGGAGTTGGCGAGCAGCTGCGCGAGCCGCGCCTCGCCGCTCGCCACCAGCTCGCCGGACCGGCCCGCGTTGGTGACCTCGAACTGCGAGGCCTGTGAGGGATAGCGCGACCGCAGCCGCGTCAGGAGCTGGGTGGGATAGGACGCGCCAAGAACGACGTTCATCGTGCCGATCCCTGGTGCGGACCCTGTCGCAGCCGTGACCTCTCCCTCGGTCAGGCTGTCGCCAAAGGCCAGGAAGCGTGTCGCGGTCAGGGTTGCCGTGTTCGTCCCCGCCGACGGGGAACCGGGTCCGCCATCGGATGTCGGCGACGTGGGGCTGTCGTCACATCCGCCGGCAGCGACGAGAAGGAGGAGGACGGCTGCGAACCGGGCGAACCTTCGCATGATCACCTCGAGCCAGGCGCGATGGACCGGTGCCCGGCGACGGCGGGCCCTGCGTCGCGGCCGTCGGGTTGGGAAGGTACCAATGACTCTAGCGCAGGTCGGACGTCTGACTCCACCCGCGGCTCAGAAGCTCGCCACAAGCGCCACCCGCAACGTGAACGGTTCGACAGGGTGGAAGTGGATGCCGTCCACGCCGCCGGCTGGCTCGTTCTGCAGGCGCGACGTGTAGAAGTAGTCGATGTCCGAGCTCTTCGAGTCGAAGAGGTTCAGGAGATCGGCCTTGAGACGGAGTGTGCGCGTGAGCTGGTAGCCCACCTCGGCGCTGACCAGGTTCGAGGCGCGGCTGCGGACGCTGTTGTCCTCGACCAGGGGCCGGGCCCCGAAATGGCGCCAGCGGAGGCTGCCGCCCCACGGGCCGGACGGCGTCATCGTGATGCCGGCGCTGGTCACGCCCTCGATGGCGCCGGGAATCCTGTCCCCTTCGGGCGCATCGTCCGTAAAGCGAGCGCGGGAGTAGGCGATGCTGGCGTCGAGCGTCAGCCAGGGCCGCACGCGGTAGTCCGCATCCCACTCGACGCCCAGGCGATGGCTCGGCCGGCTCGGCTCGGTGGTGCCCGCGTCGCCGATGAACAGCAGCTCGGAGTCGATCCAGAGCCCCCAGACGGCGACCGTGGTGTGCAGCCCCGGGAGCGCCAGCGTGCGGACCCCGGCCTCCGCTCCCTTCGCGCGGGCGAGCGGGTCCACGGGATCGACCGGGTCGCCGCTGACGGGGTCGCGCGTGATGGTGGCCCCACGACCGTCGTTGCTGTGGAAACCGCCACCGGCACTGACGTACAGCTCCGTGCGCCGCCACGGGCCGAACGCGACGCTGGCCTTCGGATTCACGATCCCATCGCTGACGCTGCCGCCGTTCACGGGATCGCCCGCATCGACGGTCCAGTGATACAGATCGCCCCGCAGGCCGAGCGTCGTCCGCAGCGTGTCCGACCACTGTGTCTGCACCTCCGCAAAGCCCGCGCCGCTGGTTTGCCCGACCGCGTCCTCGCGGACGGTGGAGAGCCGCGTGCGCGACACCGTCCGATACAGCCCCACGGCGCCGATGTCGTCGCGCCGTGTTTCGCCGCCAATGGTGATGACCGATCGACGCCCGAACAGCGCGGATGACCACGCGTGCGTCACCCGTCCGCCGAACACGAACCGGTCGTCGCGCTGCTCGAACTGGTCGCCGTTGTCGGGGTCGTCGAGGTAGTACGTGAAGTTCGAGAACAGGTCGAGCGCGTAGTCGAAGCCGTATCCTTCGACCCGCGTCACGCCGCGTGCACCGGTCCGCTGCCACTCGGCCATCGCTCCGACGCGGTGGGTCTCGCCGCCGTTGGTGCGATCGAGATACCCGAACCTGGACAGCGCGCCCTCGTCGACCGCCCGCCGCGGAATCTGGTCCGACGAGTTCCATCGGGCGCGATAGGACAACGCGGTGAGCGAGAAGCCGCTGGTGGAGGTGCCCTGGCTGTAGCGCAGCAGGCCGTTCCACCGGCGCATGACGTCGGCTCGATCCCACGGGCCGTCATTGCCCATGGCCTCGGCGGCCACCAGCAGATGGCCATTGCCGACCTCGGGCGAGGCGGCACCGAGGACACGGCCGTAGCCATAGGTGCCCGCCTCGAACCGGGCGAGCGGGGCGTCGAGCACGTTGAGGTACGAGACACCCACGCTGCCCGCCGCGGAGAAGTCGCCCGACTCCGCCGCGTAGGTCCCCTTGCGGTACTGCATGGCGCTCACCAGCTCGGGGATGAGGAAGTTCATGTCCGCGTAGCCCTGCCCGTGGCCGTGCGTGGGCAGGTTCACCGGCATGCCAGCCACCGACAGCGATAGGTCCGTCCCGTGGTCGATGTTGAAGCCGCGCAGGTAGTACTGGTTGGCCTTGCCCTCGCCGCTGTGCTGGCTCACGACCAGCCCGGGCACGCTCTCGAGCGCCTCGGCCGGCCTGCGGCGCGCGCGCTCCTTCAGCTCGGCTGATGTCACGACACCGGTGCTGGCCGCATCGGCCACACCGACGAGCTCGTCCTGATCCGACACCGTCGCCAGGCTGCGGAACGTGCTGCGCCCGGTGACGACGACCGACGCTGTCGCGGCGAGGTACATCCCCACGTCGGCAGTGGCCGTCCCACCCGGGGCGACCGTGACGTCACGCCGGAGGAGCGTGACGAATCCCATGAGCGAGAAGCGCATGGTGTAGACGCCCGCTGGCACCTGCTCGATGACATACCGGCCGTCTGCCTCCGTCCGCGTGGACAGCGGCGTCGCGCCGCCCTCGATCTCCACCAACACTGCCGGCAGCGGCTCGCCGGTGGGATCCAGTACCTGGCCCTGGACGCGTCCCTGGGGCTGGGCCTGGGCGCCAGCCGGGCGCGCCGACGCCAGGATGATTCCTGCGAGCAGGCACACGAGTAGCCTGCTGCGCAGCGGGGACACGAATCCCCTGATGCGACATTCGTGCATCTGACACCTCGACTGACTTACGCGTGTCCCCCCAGGGACACGCCGTTCCGATTCGACTGACGAGACGAGTGAGCGTCGAGCGGGTCAGGCGGGAGGGCCGCGCGCGGGCGGCTGGGGCAGGGCGGGCGCGTCGTGTCCGATCAGCGCCTCGTCGGGGGGAGCGGCGATTGTTTCCGCGGGCGGCGGGACGATTGGGGGTGGTGGTCCCTGGAGCAGCGCGAGGGCGAAGTGTGCGACGCTCCCGCGGCCGTGGTCGTGGGCCGGCGAGTCGTGGGAGTGTTCGGCCGGCGCGTCCTCACCGGCCAGCCACGCCCGCTCGTCGGGCGTCAGCGCGTCACCAGTGGCGTCACCGTGGTCGTGGGCGCGCCCGGCACGATGCGCGGCTTCGTGAGCGGCATCGCCCAGGGCCTCGAACTCGGGCCCGTGCGTGTGATCGTTGCGGTGGGTGGCGAGGTGGCCGACCGGCGCCAGCTGCGCCGCCAGCACGTACACGCCCAGCAGGACGGGACCTGCGATTCGGCGTATCGCCTTCACGGGGGCAGCGCGACCGGGCCTCTTCACTTCCTACTTCTTACTTCTCACTTCTCACTTCTCACTTCTCACTTCTCACTTCTTACTTTACACGTCAGCCCGCGTTCTTCAGCGGCCTTCCAACGGCGGCGGCAGGCGTGCGCCGGCATGGCGGACGCCCCACTCCACCATGGCGCGCAGGATGGGCCGTAGATCCTCGCCCTTGGCCGTGAGGTGGTACTCGAGGCGCGGAGGGTGAGACGAATAGCGCCGGGTCCGGACGAGACCCATCCGCCGCAGCTTGCGCAGCCGGTCCGCGAGGATGTTCGAGGGGATACCCTCCGATGATTCCAGGAACTCCGAGTACCGGTGCTTTCCGCGGACGAGGTCGCGGACGATCAGCAGGGTCCAACGGTCCCCGACCAGGTCGAGCGTGCACGACACGGGGCACAGCGAGCGGCGCGTGGCGGGCATGCAGGGCCGAGTCTAGCACCGCGGGCAAGCGGCGATCCAGTCACTTGCAAAGTGCAAGTGACTACGGCTAGGCTTGGCACCGTAGAGTCATGCGCCGCGCCACCGGCCTCGTGCTGCTCGTTTGTGGGTCCCTCGCCTGGTCCGGCCCCGCGCTCGCGCAGGGGTCCGATCCGTCACCGGCCACCCAGGGGGTGGGCGTGGCGCAGCTCGGTCCGCCCAGCGTCACGGCCGTTCGCGTGGCCACGCCCATCTCCGTGGACGGCGTCCTCGACGAGCCCGACTACGCATCCACCGCCGCCATCAGCGGCTTCGTGCAGCAGGAGCCCTTCGAGTTCCAGCCGGCCACGGAGAAGACCGAGGCGTGGATCTTCTTCGACGACCGGCACATCTACGTCTCGGCGCGTTGCTGGGAGACCCATCCCGAGCGTCGTGTCGCCAACGAGATGCGCCGCGACACGAGCCAGCTGCGCCAGAACGACACGTTCCTCGTGCTGTTCGACACGTTCCACGATCGCCGGAACGGCTACCTGTTCTATGCGAACGCGATCGGCGGCTTCGCCGACAGCCAGGTGACCGACGAAGGCCCGCCCAACACGGACTGGAACACGGTCTGGAGCGTGCGCACCGCCGATTTCGACGGTGGGTGGACGATCGAGATGGCCATCCCGTTCAAGTCGCTGCGCTACGGGCCCGGCCGCGACCAGACGTGGGGCATCAACCTCCGGCGCGTGGTCCGCTGGAAGAACGAGTGGTCGTACCTGGCGCAGGTGCCGCGCGCCCTGACGACGTTCCGCGGCATCCTCAAGGTCTCGTCGGCCGGCACGCTCACCGGGTTGCAGGCGCCGGTGGGCTCGCGGGTCGTGGAGATCAAGCCGTATGCGCTGAGCGGCCTCACCACCGACACCACCGCACGTCCGCCCCTCTCGCGCGATGTCGACGGCCGCGTGGGCGGGGACGTGAAGTACGGCATCACGCAGAACCTGACGGCCGACCTCACGGTCAACACCGACTTCGCGCAGGTCGAGGTGGACGAGCAGCAGGTCAACCTCACCCGGTTCAACCTCTTCTTCCCCGAGAAACGTGACTTCTTCCTCGAGGGCGCGGGCACGTTCGCGTTTGCCGGGCGCGCCAGCGCCGGCCTCGCGGCAGGCAGCGGCGACACCCCGTACCTGTTCTTCAGCCGGCGCATCGGCCTCGATACGGGCCTGGTGGTGCCCGTGCGCGCGGGCGGCCGCCTCACGGGGAAGGTCGGACGAACGACCATCGGCGCACTGAACATGCAGACCGCCGACGTGACCGGCACCATCGTGCCGGACGCCAACCACACGGTGCTGCGAGTGAAGCGCGACATCCTGGCCCGCAGCGCCGTCGGGGCCATGTTCACGCACCGGTCCGCGACCCCGGGCGTGTCCGGGAGCAACGATGCCTACGGCGTCGATGGCAGCTTCGGCTTCTACCAGAACCTGCGGATGGACGCCTACGTCGCCCGGACGCGCTCCGAGGGCCGGTCGGGCAACGACCTGAGCTACCGCGGCTTCTTCGACTACAACGCGGACCGCTACGGAGTGCAGGTGGAGCGACTCGACGTGCAGCCGAACTTCCTGCCGGAGCTGGGCTTCCTGCGACGGACGGACTTCCGCCGAAACTTCGCCCTGGCCCGCTACAGCCCCCGGCCCAGGCACGTGCCACACCTCCGCAAGGTGACGGCGCAGGCCAGCCTGACCTACACCACCAACACGGGCTCGCGCCTCGACACCCGGGAGCAGGTCGGGAACCTCCAGGCCGAGCTCACCAACAGCGACGTCGTCGGCGTCACCTACACCGATACCTTCGACCGCCTGGTCCGTCCCTTCGCCATCGCGCCAGGCATTCGGATTCCCGTGGGTGCCTACGACTTCCACACGACGCAGCTCAGCTACACCGGCGGGCAGCAACGGAAGTACTCGGGCAGCGTCGTCTACGAGTTCGGCCCGTTCTACACGGGGACCCGCAGGTCCATCGCGCTGAACGCGGCGCGCCTCGAGGTCACGCCGCAGCTGTCGGTGGAGCCCGGGCTGTCGGCCAACTGGGTGGACCTGGCGGAAGGCTCGTTCACCGCCACTGTGTTCCGGTCCCGCGTGACCTACACCATGACGCCGCGGATGTTCGTCAGCGGCATCGCCCAGTACAACTCGACCACGACCTCCGTCGGGAGCAACATCCGCTTCCGCTGGGAGTACCGGCCGGGAAGCGAGCTGTTCGTGGTGTACACGGACGACTACAACACGGACGCACGTGGTGCCATCGACCTTCTCCGGAGTCGCGCCCTGGTGATCAAGGTGAATCGCCTGTTCCGACCCTGATCAGCCGCCCTGCGGGACGGGCAGGGTTACAGGCCCTGCGGGCAGCGTGAGCTGTTACCCGGTCCGAATCCGCTTTACCTCACAAGGAGTGGACCATGCCCCAGGACCCGAAACAGCAGCCGCAGACCTCTTCCGATGCCCCGCCGCCTCCGACGCCGCAACCGGAGCAGCTCAGCGACGAGACCCTCGACCAGGTGTCGGGCGGCGCCAAACGCCGGACCGGTGACGAAGATCTCGAAGACCTCGAGGTCGAGCGCTAGGTTGACCAGGCGGGGCCGGGGGCCGGAGCGGCGCGACGAGCGCGCGGTCACTGCCTCCTCGCCTTGCTTCCGCCAACGGGCCCGCTGGCCGGTGCGTCGATGCTACGCTAGTCCGGCATGCCGTCTGCCGGCTCGGCCAGCCTTCCGTTCGATGTCGCGGGTCACAGCGGCCTCGCCGACGAGCTGAGCCGCTTCGACTGGCAGGGCGCCCGGACCGAGGTTGGCGAGCTGCAGGTCGCCGACGGCGATGGCCTCGTTCGCGTGCCGACGTTCACCAACGAGTTCTGGACCGCGAAGCAGCGCGCCGCGCACAGCCTGCACGAGGTGTCGTATCGCGCCTGCTTCAAGCCGCAGCTCCCGGCCTTCTTCATCACGCGCCTCACCGCCGAGGACGAGATCGTCTACGACCCGTTCATGGGCCGCGGGACGACGCTCGTTCAGGCGGCGCTGATGGGTCGTGTGCCGTACGGTTGTGACGTCAACCCGCTCAGCGCGGCGCTCTGCGAGCCACGACTTCACCCGCCGGAGCTGTCGGAGATCCAGGGCGCGTTGGCGGAGGTGGACTTCGACCGTGCGGACGAGGTGCCCGACGAGCTGCTCGTCTTCTACCACCCCGACACGCTCCGCCAGATCTGTGCGCTCCGCGAGCACCTCGCCAGGAAGGAGCGGATGGGCGTGCTCACGCACGCGGACCGATGGGTCCGGATGGTGGCCGTGAATCGCCTGACGGGGCACTCCAAGGGGTTCTTCTCGGTGTACTCGATGCCGCCGAACCAGGCCGTGTCGGTGAAGTCGCAGGCGAAGATCAACGAGAGACGCGGACAGTCCCCGCCGCGGCGGGACGTGCCGTCGCTCATCGTGGCCAAGAGCCGGGACCTGTTGCGGGACGTCACCCCCGAGGCTGGGCACCGGATGGCCGAGCTCGCGCCACGTGCACGACTCCTCGTCGGACCGTCGTCCGACACCCCGGCCATTCCCGACGGATCGGTCAGCCTGGTGGTGACTTCGCCACCGTTCCTCGACGTGGTGAACTACCAGGGCGACAACTGGCTGCGGTGCTGGTTCTGTGGCGTCGATGCGTCGAGCGTTCCCCTCACCCAGCTGCGGCGCGCCGAAGACTGGGAGGTATTCGTCGCGCGCACCCTGCGCGAAGTGCGGCGCACGCTGAAGCCCGGGGGCCACGTCGCATTCGAAGTGGGTGAAGTCCGTGGCGGCGCCCTCCGGCTCGAGGAGCTGGTCATCCCCGCGGGCCTCCGCGCCGGCCTCGAGGCTGTGCTGGTGCTCTACAACGCGCAGCAGTTCACCAAGACCGCCAACTGCTGGGGCGTGACCAACAACCGCAAGGGCACGAACACCAACCGCATCGTCCTCTTCCGGCGGGACTGAGACCATCACGGTTCCGGGTTCCGGGTTCCGGGTTCCGCGTTCCGGGTTCCTGGTTCCTATTTCCTGTCTCCTATCTCCTGCCTCCTGCCTCCTGTCGTGAACGCCGCCATCTCCTCGCCGTTCCTGACCAGGATGGTGTCGCCCACGACGACGGGGTGGTTCCACGTCTTCCCCTCGAGCGCGCGCATGCGGGCGACCTCGCTGAACCCGTCAGGCGCCGCCTTCACCAGCGCCAGCTCGCCGTCCTCCGAGAGCACCAGCAGGAGATCCTGATCCGGCAGCAGCACCATCTGGCCATGACCGTAGCGGCCACCCTTCCATTTCCGCGCACCATCCGCGAGGTCGATGCACGCGAGGATGCTGCCGTCGAAGCCGAACGCATGTCCCTTGTGGACGACGAAGTCGTTGAAGTACGGCTTCAGCCCTCGCGTCGTCCAGCGCGCATCGACATGCCACCCGGTGGAGTCCCTCGTGATCGCCAGTCGCCGAACACCGCCTCCGCCCATCCCGTCGCTGTTGTTGACGAGGACGTCGCTGGCGTCCGCCATGGCGGGCTGGACGATGCTGACCGACGGCTCCCAGACGTGCTCCCACAGCAACGTGCCGTCGGCAGGCGCCACACTGATGGTCCGCGCGCCTCGCAGGAACAGCACCTGCGTCACGCCGTCGATGGTGGCCAGATGTGGCGAGCTGTACCCGCCGCCGCCGGGCTGGCCCACCCATCGCGTGGCGCCCGTCTGCGCGTCGTATCCGGCCAGCTGGCCGGACACCGCGACCACCACGACATCGTCCACCACGAGCGGTGAGCCCGCGAAGCCCCAGTCGGGCACGGCTGTGCCCGTGTCGGTGGCGGCGTTGCGCGTCCAGAGGAGGGCGCCCGTCGCGGCATCGAGCGCGTTGACGACACCCGTCGCGCCCATCGTGTACACGCGGCCCCCGTGCAGCGTCGGCGTGGCCCTGGGGCCGGCGCCGCCGTTGGATTCCCAGAAGCGCACCGGGTCGCGGTGCTGCCAGACGGGCTCGCCCGTGGACACGCGGTAGCTGGAGACGATCTCGTGCTCGCCCCGCTGCTCCTGCGTGTAGAGGAGATCGCCGGCCACCGCGAACGACGACCAGCCCGGGCCGATCGGGCGACGCCACATCTCGACGGGCGCCGAGGTGGGCCAGTCCGTTTCGATGTGGACGCCTTTCACGATTCCATCTCGGTGTGGGCCGCGGAAGGAAGGCCATTCGGGTGCGGGCGGGTGCGGGCTGGTGCTGTCGGGTGCGGGCAGGTGCGTGCTGTCGGGTGCCTCAGGCGCCGGAGGTGCGGTCGGGTTTGCCCGCCGAAGATCGTCAGGCGTCACGAGCGAAGGCGGCAGCGACGGGGCTTCAGCCCTGTCGGCAGGTGCCTCAGGTGCCTCAGGTGCGACAGGTGCCGCGGGTGCAGCCGGGCTTGCCCGCCGAAGCTCGTCATGCGTCACGAGCGAAGGCGGGTCGGCCTGCGCGAGCAACCGTTCTTCCGGCGTCGCGGTCCAGCGCCAGTGGAGGTCCGACAGGCCTTCGCCGCTGAGGCCTTCGGTGCGAATCACCAGCATCGTGCTGCACGCCAGCGCGATCGCGCCGGCCATGGTGAGCCATCGGCTCGTGCCGACGAGCCCGCGCGCGCTGGCGGCCCATGCGACCAGGGCCACGGCCAGCACGGGAAGGCTGAACACGTAGAGCATGGCGCCCATCATCCCGTTCTCGATGGAAGGATGGACGAGGAGGCGCGTGACGGCCAACGCCGCTGCCATCGCGGCGAGCGCGCCAAGCCGCTCGGCCCACCGCGCGCGGCTGAAGAGCAGCCACCAGACGAGAATCAGCGCGCCGAAAGCAACCCCGCCGAAGAAGGCCAGCATCGCGAGCGGAGTCCCGAGGAGCACCGCGTCGGGAGCCACCTGCGGGACGATGAACCGTACGACCACGAGCAACGCAGCGAGGACGATGCCGGGCCACAGACGCAGGGGTGTTCCGGCGTCGGGTTCGTGGGTGTGATGTGTCATGGTGTGTCCCTCGCCTATTCGGACCGGAGTGCCTGCAGGACATCCACTCGGGATGCCCGCACGGCGGGCACGAGCGACGCGACGATGGCCGCGACGACCAGGACGACCGCTGCGCCGGCGATGGGCAGCGCGCCCGGCAGCCGGACGGTGTCGAGATAGCTGGCCGCGGCCGCCGCCAGGGCGTACCCACCGGCGATGCCCGCGAGGATGCCGGCGAACACGAGGACCGAACCCTCGCGGCACACGCCCACCAGCAGATCCCGAGGCGTCGACCCGATGGCCAGCCTCACGCCGAACTCGCGCGTGCGTGCACTCACCGAAAAGGCGAGCACGCCGGCGATGCCCACGACCGCGATGAGGAGCGCGACCGCGGCGAAGCCGGTCACGACGAACGCGTTCACCCGGTCCGGCATGAGCAACTGCTGGCGGATGTCGGCCAGCGTCGCAGCCCGCTCGACTGGCTGATCGGGCGAGACGTCGTGGACAATCCGGGCGATGACCGGGGTCAATACCCGGGGATCGCCTGCGGCGCGCACCAGCAGTCGGCCCGCGAACGGGACCTGCCTGAAGGGGTGGTAGATCGTCAACCTGGGCTCGCCCGAGACCCCTTGATCGTCGAGGTCGGCCGCGACTCCGACGATGCGCCTCCGGGCTTGTCCGAAGGCGGGGTCGGTCCACCACACCTGGCGGTTCACCGCGTCGCCGTCAGGGAACAGCCGCGTCGCGAGACGGTGGCTCACGATCGCCACCAGATCGCGCCCGCCGCGATCGTCGTCCGTGAAGTCGCGGCCGGCCACGACCGGGACGCCCAGGGTGCGGAAATAGCCCGGTGACACGTTCCTCAGCAACGCGTGCGGTGGATCCTCGCCATCGACCGGTGTGTGGCCCTCCACCGCGAAGGAGTACGGACCGAAGGTACCGAGATCCCGCCATGGCGTCACGTTGCTCACGGCCACGGACTCCACACCCGGCAGGGCCGCGGTTCGCCGCATGACTTCCTGGTGGAAGTCGATCGCAGGCGAGCCGAACGATTCGATGGGCACCGGGACGTCCACGGCCAGTACGCGGGCGAACTCCTCAGCCTGGTCGCGTGTCTGCAGCGCGAGCAGGGCCGCAAGTGACGCACCAGCGGCCGACAACAGGACAAAGGAGCAGGCGACCTGCGCAACGGCGAACCCCCGGAGGCGCCGGTTCACGCGAGGCGTGAGTCGGGGGCCACTGGCGACCCGCGCCCCACCTGTCCCCGGTGCCGTGCCATCGTCCGGGAGCCGAGGGACGAACGCCAGCACCACCGATGCCACCAGCGCGAGGCCGGCTCCGACCCACGGCAGGCTTCCATCCACCGTGACATCGAGCGCCCGCACCGAGAACCGCGCCGAGAACTGCGCCACCACGGACACCAGGGGCCGCGCGAGCACCGCGCCAAGGGCGGCGCCGGCGCCGCAGAGCAGGAGGCTCTCCGCGAAGAGCGTGCGCCGCAACGCCCCGCGGCTCGCTCCAAGGGCCGCGCGTACGGACAGCTCGCCTTCGCGGCGTACCGAGCGAGCCAGGATCAGGTTGGCGACGTTCGCGCAGGCGATGGCGAAGACGAGGCCGGTGACGGCCAGCAGCAGGAACAGGACGGGCCGCGCCGCGGCCGTCACCTGGTCTCGAAACGGTGTCACCGACAGCCGGACGTCGTTCGCGACAGGATAGGCCGCGTGGTGCTCGCGCATCATGGCTGCGTGCGCCGCCGACAGCTCGGCCCGCGCGTCCTCCAGCGACGCGCCAGGCGCCAGGCGCCCGAAGAGCTCCGTCATGCGGTGGGTGCGTCCGGTCACCATCGTCGCGTCCAGGTGGTGCGGGCTCGTCACGATGTTGGCAATGACCTCGGTCTCGACGGGGTAGGGAATCGACGGCTCGAGCACCCCGACGATCGTGGCGGTGCGCGAGCCGAGGCGAATCGTGCGGCCGATCACCGTGGGATCGGCGGCGGCCACCGTCGTCCAGAAGCGATGCGTCAGGACGGCGACCGCCGCGGCGTGCGGCCCGTCGTCGGCGACGGTGAGCAGCCGGCCGACGACCGGCTGCAGTCCCATCACGTCGAAGAACGTCCCGCTCACCAGCCCGGCCCGCACGATGCGCGGCTCGCCGAGCCCGACCAGCGTGAAGTCGATGGAGGAGAAGTCTCCGAAGGCGTCGATGGTCCTCGCGCGGGCCCGGAGGTCGGCAATCTCGGGAACGGAGAAGGTCAGGTTGTCCGTGCCGATGCCCGGCGCGCTCTGGCGAATGTAGACGAGGCGCGTCTCACCGCGGTTGACCAGCGGCCGCAGCAACACCCCGCGGACGACACTGAAGATGGCGGCGTTGGCGCCGATGCCGAGGGCGAGCGTGATCACCACGGCAGCCGACAGCCCGCGGGCGCGACGGAGCGACCGGACGCCCACCTGTACGTCCTGGGCAAAGGCCGTGGCTGCGTCGAACCAGCGGCTGTACCAGACGCGACGCATGTCCTCCCGCGCGGCCGGCAGGTATCCGAAGTCGCGCAGCGCCGAAAGGCGCGCGGTCTCCGGATCGTCGCCGCGTGCCACCCGCTGCTGGATTTCCAGCGCAAGATGGCCGCGGATCTCGTCGTCCAGTTCGCGATCGTCGGGGCGCACGGCGGCTACTCCTCGCCCGTGGTCGCCGGGTTCATGATGCGACCGATGGCGGTGACGAGCTGCGACCAGCGATCCAGCTCGCGCGACAGCTGCGCCTTCCCGGCGACGGTCAGCTTGTAGTACTTCGCGCGCTGGTTGGCTTCGCTCACGGCCCACTCGGAGGACAGCCACCCCTTCTTCTCGAGGCGGTGCAGCGCGGGGTAGAGCGAGCCGGTTTCGACCTTCAGCAGGTCGTCGGATTGCGCGCGGATGGCCTGGCCGATGCCATGGCCGTGCCGCGGCCCCCACTGGAGCGTCCGCAGGATCAGCATGTCGAGGGTGCCCTGGAGCAGCTCCAGCCGGGTGTCGTCCGTCGATCTGGCCATGGCTGTAGATTGTCTACATCCTGAGACGTAGACCGTCTACAGCTTGTTCCGTGAGTGACCGGGGACACTTCGGGCGCCCGTTGGTGTTTCACTGATACGCGTGACGGATGAGGATCTCGAGGCCCTGTGCCGGCGCTACGGTCCGATGGTCCTGCGCCGCTGCCAGCGGCTGCTGGGCTCCGAGGAGGACGCGCGTGACGCATGCCAGGACGTGTTCGTGCGCCTCGTGCAGCACCGCCGCCGTCTCGAAGGCACATTTCCGTCGAGCCTGTTGTATCGCATGGCCACCAACGTCTGCCTGAACCGGATCCGCGAGCGCCGCCGCCGGCCACTCACCGACGAGGGCGAACAGCTCCTTCGCCTGGCGTCCGCCGAGGAGCCGGGCGCGCTCAGCCACGCACGGCTCCTGCTCGATCGATTGTTCGGACGGCACCCGGACTCGAGCCGCACGATGGCCGTGTTGCACTACCTCGACGGGTTGACGCTGGAGCAGGTGGCCGAAGAGACGGGCTTGTCGGTCTCCGGGGTACGGAAACGGCTGAGACGGCTTCGGACGACGCTGCGGGAGGTGGAGTGATGGACACGTCTCGGGTCGGGCCGGCGCGCGCGGACGTGCCGGACCTCACAATGGAGCGCTATCGGCTGGGCGAGCTGGACCCGGCCGCGATGCGGCGACTCGACGATCGCGTTGCCGGTGACGACGTGCTCCGGGAGCGGCTTGCCGGGCTGGCGAGGGCCGACGACGAGGCGCGTCGGGCGTATCCATCGGATGCGCTCGCGGCTGATGTCCGCCGCCGGCTGCGAGCCGCTCCCGCCGACGTGCCGCCCATCGTGCGCCTCCGCGGCTGGGCCCTCCCGCTGGCGGCTGCCGCCCTGCTCGTTCTGGTCGTGGCACGTGCCGGGGACTGGCAGGCCACGGACCGATCATCCGGGGATCCTTCCGATGCCTCCGATGGCCGGGCGAAGGGGAGCGACGCGACCCTGGTGGTGTACCGGAACACCGAGGCCGGAGCGGCCGTCCTGACGGACGGCGAGATGGTCAGGACCGGGGACGTCGTCCGCATCGGGTATCGTGTGGCCCGTCCGATGTACGGGGCCATCATGTCGGTGGACGGGCGGGGCGCGGTCACGCGCCACCTGCCGGACGTCGGCACGGCGGCGGTGCCATTGGTACCGGGTGAGATGGTCCTGCTGGACCGAGCCTTCGAACTCGACGATGCCCCGCAGGTCGAGCGCTTCTTTCTGATCACCGCGCCGGAGCCCTTCGACCTGGCCCCGGTGCTCGACGCGGTCGGCGACGCCGGGCACGGCACGGCGCCGGAGCCCGAGGCGCTGCGATTGCCCGACGCGTTCGCCACAACGGCCTTTTCGCTCGTGAAGGAGTCACGTCCATGACGACCCGCCGCATACTCTCCCTGATCGCGCTCACGCTCGTGCTCGGGATCGAAGGCGCGCTGGCACAGACCGTGGAACGCTACGCGCTGGTCGTGGGCGCCAACAGCGGAGGGGCCGATCGTCCGCGGCTCCTCTACGCTGTCGCCGATGCCGAGCGCTTTGCCGGCGTGATGGGCGAGCTGGGAGGCGTCAGCGAAGCCAACGAGACGGTGCTGCGCGACCCGAAGGTCGGCGACCTGCTGGGCGCACTGGACCGTCTTCGCACACGGCTCGTGGCCGCGCGCGGCAGCCGAACGGCCGGCACGCGCACCGAGGTGTTCGTGTACTACTCCGGCCACGCCGACGAGAAGGGCCTGCTGCTCGGCGAAGACCGCCTGTCGTACGCGACGCTTCGCGAACGCCTGGACGCCCTCCCGGCCGACGTGCGCATCGCCGTCCTGGACGCCTGTGCGTCCGGGGCGTTCACGCGCGCCAAAGGGGGGCGCCGGCGTCCGCCGTTCCTGGTCGACGAGTCCGCGGCGATGCGCGGCTACGCGTTCCTGACGTCGAGCTCCGCCACCGAGTCTGCGCAGGAGTCGGACCGCATCCAGGCGTCGTATTTCACGCACTATCTCGTCTCGGGCTTCCGCGGCGCAGCCGACACCTCCGGCGACGGCCGCGTCACGCTGAACGAGGCGTACCAGTTCGCGTTTGCCGAGACGCTGGGGCGAACGGTGGACACCAGGGGCGGGGCGCAGCACCCGACCTACGAGATCAACCTGTCGGGCGCGGGTGACGTGGTCATCACGGACGTCCGGCAGACCTCGGCGCGGCTCGTGCTCGCCGAGTCGCTCGAGGGGCGCGTGTTCGTGCGGACGCCGGCGCGTGCACTCGTGGTCGAGCTCTACAAGCCCGCGGGCCGGGAGGTCGAAATCGCGCTGGAGCCCGGCACCTACGACGTGCGGGTCGAGCGCGGCAAGGTGGCCCACGCGGCGCGGACGACCGTGGCTGCCGACGGACGGGTCGCGCTCACGATGGCGCAGATGGCGGTCACGGCGCCCGAGCCCACGCGCCCACGCGGCGCGGACGTGGGAGCGTTCGCGCTGGCCGGCCGGCATCGACTGACGCTGCAGTCTGGCCTGTGGGGGACCAACGGCGAGGTCGTCACGCTGGGCGGCGTCGGATTCGACGTCACGGGCGGTGGCCAGTACGCGTACCACCTGCGCGAGGATCTCGCGCTCACGGTCGGCGTGACCGGGTACGGAGCGGAACAGCAGGTGGACGTGATTGGCGGCCTCGCCATTCCCATCGGCGTGCAGTGGAACCCGATCCGCGGCGATCGGGCCAGCCGGCGGCTCAAGCCGTTCCTGGCGGCCGGCGTCGTCCCGATCACGAGCGCCGATTCCGAGGGCATCGGCTCCCGGCGTCGCTACTCCGTCGGCGCGAACGTCGGTGCGGGCATCGACCTGCTCGTCTCGCGCACGTTCGCGATCGGGGCGAGTGTCGGCTACAACGCCGTGCCCGGGTTCACGCGGCCCGAGGGGCGCGACGACACATTCAACGGCGTCGAGCTCGCGCTGCGTGTAGGCTGGGTCTTCGGACATGGCCGTTGACCTTCTGAGAGCATCGGCGCTCGTCGTCGGAGCGTGGCTCACCGCGGCGGCCCTCGATCCTCGCACGATCGCTGCCGAGCCCGCCGCCGCTCCCGCGCTGCAGGCCGCGCTCGAGGAGTGGGCCGCAACGCCAGGGCATCACGGCGTGAGCGCGTCGGTGATCTTCCGGGACGGCTCGCAGTGGAACGGTGTGGCCGGACGGTCGGAGGCCGACGTGCCGCTGGCACCGGATCACCTCATCCAGATCGCCAGCATCACCAAGACGATGACGGCGGCGGTGATCCTGCAGCTCGTCGACGAGGGCGTCCTGAGGCTCGACGATCCCCTCGAGCGGTGGCTGCCCGCGCGCCCGCACATCGACGGCGCCATCACGCTGCGGCAGTTGCTCGACCACACGAACGGCCTGGCAAACTACACGGGCACCACGGCGCTGCGGAGCGCGATCGCCGCCGACGCGACGCACGTCTTCACGCCGGACGAGTTGCTCGCGTTCGTCGGGCCGCCCGTGGCGGCGCCTGGCACGCTCACGCAGTACACCAACACATCGTTCCTGCTGCTCGGCCTCGTCGCGGAACACGCCACCGACCGCTCCATCGTCGATCTGTACCGCCAACGGCTCTGGGCGCCTCTCGATCTCCAGGAGATCTTCATGCCGGGCCTCGAAGAGCCCCCGCGGCCCGTGGCGCATGCGCTCTCGACGATCGGCATCATCGACCCGCTCGCGCAGATGTCGGTGCTCTCGATTGGTTACAGCGCGTTCGGTCTGCTGGCGAGCGCCCGTGACGTGGCCCGGTGGGGCCACGCGCTCTTCACGGCCGGCGTTATCTCCCCGGAGATGCAGGTGGCGATGCGCGAGATGGTGCCGGCCGCCGGCAGCATTCCCGGAGAGAGCGGCGCGGGACTCGGCATCCGCAGCTACGGCTACTTCGACCGCGTGCAGTACGGCCACAGCGGAGGGGCCGCCTATGGCAGCAGCCTCCTGATTCACGATCCGGCCGCGGGCGTCACCGTCGTCGTCGTGATGAACCAGGGCCAGGGCGCGGAGCACTTCGAGCTGGCCCCGCGTCTGCTGCAGATCGCGGCCCCCGATATCACCCCCCTGCCTCGGATGTGACACCGCACCGCGCGTGCGGTGTTCAACGTGGTACTCGCCGACGCGCATGGCGCGCGTGGCATCCCGCGCGACATGCGTGAGAGCGGAGTACCGAATGAGAACACGGCTGGCAGTGATGGCATGGACGGTCGCGTTGGCGATGGGCGCGACCAACGCGGCGGCCCAGGGGCTCTCGTGGGGACTGAAGGGCGGCATCGGGTTCGGGTCGCTGAACACCGAGGGCGGGGACGCGTTCGAGACATCGCCCGATCCGGGCGGGATGCTCGGAGGGTTCGTCGGCGTCGACATCGGGGCGATCGTCCGTCTCCAGCCCGAGGCCTACTGGAGCGTCCGGCGCTTCTCGGCCACCGGCGTGCCGACACCGTTCGCCGTGAGCTCGCGCGGCGTCGAAGTGCCGTTGCTCCTCCAGGTACGTGTCCCGAAGGCCCGATCGACGCAGGCTGTGCTCTTCAGCGGGCCGCAGTTCAGCGTCATCGGGACAGTCGAGCAGCGGATCGGCAGCACGGCGACTGACATCAGCGACCAGATTCGCGATCGTGACGTCGGGGTTGTCTTCGGCGCGGGCCTGGAACGTGTCGTGAACACGGGTGCGTTCGTGGTCGATGTGCGTGCGGTGATCGGCACGCGAAACCTCGCCGAGGCGGGCGAGGGCTCCATCAAGAGCCGGGCCATCCAGCTGCTGGTGGGATACAGGTTCTGACGTGCCGCGGCGCCGCGACGCAGGGCCTTCTGCCGTATGATCGGCCGATCCCACTGGCACGAGGGCCCATGCCACACGTCGACCCGGAACGCTGGCGCACCCTCAGCCCGTACCTCGATGAGATGCTGGACATCCCTCGCGAGGAACGGGCCGCGTGGTTGGCGTCCATCCGCGCGCGCGATGCGGCCCTTGCGGCCGAGCTGGAGACGATGGTCGCGGAGAACGACTCCGCCCACGAGTCGGGCTTCCTCGAGCGCGGGATTCCCCTGGTCTGGCAACCGGGGATGACGCCGTCCCTGGAGGGCCAGGTCCTCGGCGCCTACCGGCTGGTCTCGCCGATCGGCCAGGGTGGGATGGGCAGCGTGTGGCTGGCCGAGCGCTGCGACGGCCGCTATGAAGGTCGCGTCGCGATCAAGCTGCTGAACGTCGCGCTCATGGGTCGCGCCATCGAGGGTCGCTTCCGGCGCGAGGGCGACGTGCTCGCACGGGTCACCCACCCACACATCGCGCATCTCATCGACGCGGGCGTCTCTCCGACGGGCCAGCCGTATCTGGTCCTCGAGCTCGTGGAGGGCCGGAGCATCGATCGCTACTGCGCCGAACGCGCCCTCGGGATCGAGGCCCGGCTCCGACTCTTCCTCGATGTCCTGGAAGCGGTCGCCCACGCGCATGCCAACCTGATCGTGCACAGGGACATCAAGCCCGCCAACGTGCTCGTCAGCGACCAGGGCCAGGTGAAGCTGCTGGACTTCGGCATCGCCAAGCTGCTCCAGGGCGACGAGGAGTGGAGTGGTGGGCAGGCGGCTGACACCAGCGCACTCACCCGCGACGCGGGGGCGGCGATGACGCCGGAGTACGCCGCCCCGGAGCAGCTGTCACACCAGGCGGTCACCACCGCGACCGACGTGTATGCGCTTGGCGTGCTGCTGTACGTGCTGCTCACCGGGCAGCACCCCGCCGGCGACGCCGTCCGATCGCCCGCCACGCTCGTCCGCGCCATCGTCGAGGAGGAGCCGCGGCGCATGTCCGATGTCGTGGATGCACGCACCGGCCTGCGCCGATTGCTGCGCGGAGACCTGGACACCGTTGTCGCCAAGGCGTTGAAGAAGCAGGCCGGCGAGCGCTATGCCTCCGTCTCGGTGATGGCGGACGACCTGCGGCGGCACCTGCGTCGGGAGCCGATCGGGGCGCGGCCCGACACGCTGCGGTACCGGACCGCGAAGTTCGTCGAGCGCCATGCCCGCGGTGTGGCGGCATCGGCCGCCGTCGTCGTGCTGCTCGGGGGATCCACCGCGTATTACACGACGCGGCTCGCGACCGAACGCGATCGGGCGCAGCGGGAAGCCGCCAAGGCGGCCAAGGTGAGCGACGTGCTGACCCGCCTGCTCCTGGGCGCCGATCCGATTTCGAACCGCGCGACGAGGGAGGGTCTGACCGTCCCGGGGTTGCTCGACGCCGGCGCCAGCCAGGTGCGCGACGAGCTTGCCAGTGAGCCCGAGGCGCAGGCCGAGATCCTGACGATCATGGGCCGGCTCTATCGCCGGTTCGGCGTCTACGACAAGGCGCAGTCCCTGCTCGAGCAGGCACTCGCCAGCGGTCAGCGGGCATACGGGCCCGAGCACCTGCGGCTGGCCCAGACGCTGAACGACCTGGGGGCCCTGCTGACCGAGAAAGGGGACTACGCGGCCGCGGAGCAGAGCCTCGAACGGTCACTGGCCATGCGGCGCGCGCTCCTCGGTACGGAGCACGCGGACGTCGCCGTCACGATGGTCGAGCTCGGGCGCATCTACCAGGATCGCGGGTTCAATGAGCGCGCCGAGCCCCTGCAGCGCGAGGCCCTGGCCATCAGGCAGCGGGTGCTGGGGGAGGACGATCGGGAGACGGCCGTGAGCCTGAGCGACCTGGCATCGGTGCTCCGGCTGAAAGGCGATCTCGCCGGTGCCGAATCACTGCTCCGCCAATGCCTGGAGCTGAACCGGAAGACGCGTGGGGAGGCGCACGCGAACACGGGCACCACGTTGCACGACCTTGGATTGATCGCGGCCAGCCGGCGCGACTACGCGTCAGCCGAAGCGCTGTTCCGGCAGGCGATGGACATCCACCGCAAGGCGCTGGGCGAGAGGCACCCCAACGTGGCGATATCGCTCAACAACCTGTCGCGGGTGTGGCTCGCCAGGGGGAGGCACGAGGAGGCGGCTCTCGCGCTGCAGACGGCGCTGGACATCGCTCGTGCGGCGTTCGGCACCGACCATCAACTCGTCGGTATCTACTCGATCAACCTCGCGTCGGCCCTCCTCGCTCGGAAGGATCCCGCAGCGGCCGAGCCCCTGCTTCGCGAGGGCGTGCGAATCCGGAGCCTGTCGCCCGGCTTGGTACCGCTCCGCCGGCGCACGCTGCCCGAGGACGACTGGAGCATCGGCGCCGCGAAGAGCCTCCTCGGCTCCACGCTCGCGGCCCTGGGACGCCACGCCGAGGCCGAAGCGGTCCTCCTCGAGGCGCGCCGGGACCTCGAGGCTCAGCCCGGCCTGCCGGATCGTGACGTGCGGGCGACCAACACCCGCCTGGTCGAACTCTACGAGGCGTGGGGTCGGCCCGACAGGGCGGCAGAGTACCGGGCGAGATCCGCTCGGTGAGCCGCCCACGAGGCGCGCCCGGGTCCGGCACGGACCGGGCGCGCCAGGCCGGTCACGCTATCGCTCCGGCCTGAAGTACCGCTTGCTGACGTGCGCGGACACACGCCGTCCGATCCGCACGCCGTCGCGAATCGCGTGGCGCCAGTGGAGCCCGGCCCACACCCGCGCATCGCCGATCTCGCGCATCAGCACGTTCAGGCGGTGGTAGGTCCGCTCGGTCTGCACCAGCGCCGGGACCGCGGCCTTCGACGTCGCGATGGTCCACGTCAGCTTGTGCGTCCCGAAGAACGCGCCCACCGCGTCGAGGACGGCCGACGACCAGAAGCCGTGGCCGGACGGGTACTCCGGGTGATTCACGCTGAGCAGCGGCCGCCACGTGGGGTCGCCGTCCGTGTCGGGGTTGCCATCGGCGTCGGCCAGCGGAATCGCGGTCCTGGGCCGCCAGGCCCTGTAGTGGTACTTCGCGGCGAAGCCCGCGATGACCGCGTCGGTCGCAGCGGTGTGCACCATGGCGAAGAGGCGCGCGGTCTCGGCGACGCCGAGGCCCTGGCTGATCGCAAGGCTGACGAGATTGCGATTCCAGTGCACGTACGGGTGCTCCGACCAGAAGTACGCGATATCGGTCTGCTCCGCCGTGCGCAGCGCGCTGTCGGCCCGTCCGTAGTCGCGCGTCTCCTCGAAGTCCTCGACGTAGCCGCTGGAGGTCATCGGTTCGGGCCCGTCGATACGGAAGCGCGAGATGTCGCGGACACTGAACGGCGCGATCTGTCCCAGCTTCGCATCGACGGGCTGCGGGGCGCTCGGGCTGGCCGGACATCCCGTGTCGGGCACGAACTCTCCCGGAGGCGGCGGCACCGCGCTGCACGCGTAGGGCACGGCATTGAAGAAGCCGTCGCCGGCCCGCATCGTGAGAATCGCCGTGGCGGCCCGCTCGCCCACGAGGGTGCCGGCAGTCTTGCCGGCGCCGTCTGGCACGGTGGCCATGTACGCCGCGAACTTCGCGTCCAGGGCGGGCACCTCGGAGGCGACGATCCGGGCGCGCGCGGTGAGGTAGGCCGCGGCGGCCACCGCTGCCCGGACGTCGGCGCCGAGTGGGGCCTTGATCCTCGGCCCATAGGGCTCGTAGCCCCCCTCGATCGCCATCACGGCGTCGTACATCGCCAGCACCACCATCGTGTGCAGCACCTGCGAGGTGCCGGCGGATCGGGGTGCCGCCGCGTTGTGAATGGACGTCTGCACGAGCGTGGCCCATTCGGTGACGGCATTGGGGGCAGGTTGGGCCCAGAGGCGGTGCGGGCCTCCGAGCAGCAGGCAGATCAACAGCGCTATCAATCGGGTGTTCATGACGACAGACTCCCTGGGATGACGAAGATGCAACCGACTTACTGGCGGGACGCTCGATAGAAGACGTAGTCCGTGCTGTACGGGACCAACGCCTGGGCGCCGACGTGTGCCGCGTCGCTGCACCCGCTGGCAGAGGCGACACCGCCCGACGTGTTCACGCGCTGGATGAACGTCGTCCGCGCGAGCGTGCTGCCGCCCATGGGGCCCACGGCGGTCCCGGTGGACTCGACCAGCAGCCACGGGATGGCGCCGGCCTCAACGTAGTTCGGATCCGTGGAGGATGCGATGGCGCGTCCCCAGACCCGGCTGCTGTCGAACGAGTGCTGCCACGTGGGTCGCGCCGTCGCGGACGGATCCGCGCTCAGGAAGTGCGTCGACACCTGCTGGCGTGGGACACCCCTGAAGGTGAGGAACAGCGTGGCCTGGGGACCGATGAACCGCCACGCGAGGCCGCTGGTCGTGGCGACGCACATGTAGTTCTGCGTGCCGATCGCGTAGAGCGTGAGATACGCGTCGTGGCCGGCCGGCACCTCGAGCGCCGGTGGCACGGACGGAACGTCCGATCGGAAAGACGACGGCTGTGCCGTCGCCGTCGTGACGCCCAGGCCGAGGACGATCGCCGCGGCCAGTGTTACTGCTGTCTTCATGTCAGTCCTCCTGATTGCGGCCACGTCGTGTGGCCGTCTGTCAGGAGGAACGCAATTGCGTGGAGGAAGACGACGGGCAGGCGGCGCTTCGCGCCGTAGGCCTCACTGCGTTCGGTGGGCCTCACTGCGTTCGGTAGGCCTCACTGCGTTCGGTAGGCCTCACTGCGTTCGGTAGGCCTCGCCGCTGCGCGGCTCGGTAGGCGGTCGCTTTGCGACCGTAGGCACGCCCTTCGGGCGCGTGGGGAAAGCTTTCCCTACGCTCGCGCAGCGAGCGCCTACCGAGCCGCGCAGCGGCGAGGCCCACCGAGCGGAGCGAGGCCTACCGAGCGGAGCGAGGCCTACCGAGCGGAGCGAGGCCTACCGAGCGGAGCGAGGCCTACCGAGCGGAGCGAGGCCTACCGAGCGGAGCGAGGCCTACCGAGCGGAGCGAGGCCTACCGAGCGGAGTGAGGCCTACCGAGCGCGAGGCCGACGCGGCGCAGCCGCGCCTTCCAGAAAGCCGTCTCGCCGCATCAGATCGCGCTCGGCCAGCAGCCGCTCGAGGTCTGCGGCCAGATCCGGGCTGTCACTCCGGAGCCGTGCCAGCCAGGGCCCGCGCTCGTCCGCTGTCAGATCCAGTGCCTCGTCGAGATACGGACTGAGCGCCCGCCAGCGGTCGGCGGTGAGCGTGGACATCACCGCTCCATCCGGGCGGTGTCTCCGAGCGAACGATACAGGTAGAGGCGGGCCTTCTCCCACTGCCGCTGCACCGTGCGCTCGGACACGCCGCGCATCGCGCCGATCTCCACGAACGAGAACCCGCAGAAGAACTTGAGGTCGACCACTTCCGACAGCGTGGCGTCCAGCTTCGCCAGCTCGTCGAGCGCGTCGCTGATGCGCTGCAGATCCTGGTCGTCGGCGACCTGGCCGGCCGCGGTCGTGTCGAGCGCCGTGATGTGAAACAGGCCTCCGCGCTTGCCGGCTCGCCGGCTGCGCACGTGGTCGATGATGAGGCTGCGCATGACTCGGCCGGCGTACGCCATGAACCGGGCGCGGTCCGGAAAGGCGATGCCGTCACGATCCGACATCTTGATGTAGGCCTCGTGCAGCAGCGTCGTCACACCGAGCGTGACGTAGCCGGCGCGCTGCGCGAGCTCCCGCCGGGCCATACGGTGCAGTTCCGTGTAGAGGGCGGCGAACAGGGCCTCCGAGGCCGCCGCGTCCCCGCGCCCGGCCGATTCGAACAAGGAGGTGAGCGTCCTGGGCTCCATGGCCGGGTGCCGATCATACGGCACGACCGTGGCGGCCGCGGGGCCATGGCCGTGGGCGGTGGCGGGCTCGTCGATCGCGGGTAGCGGGCAGAGCATGGGCATACCCGGATCAACGGAAAGGCCCCGGGAAACCCGACAGGCCCGGTCAGCTCGTCCGTGGCGGCGTTCGAAGCGTCTCGCGGAGCCCGCGCAGCCGCTCGCGGAGCGCCGCCATCGCGTGCTCGAGCCGCGCGACGAGGTCCTCGAGGCCGGCGAGGTCGCCGGACCTGGCGCGCGTTTCGATCTGACGTGCCGCGGCGAAGGCCTGGCCGCGGGTGAAGAGCCCGATCGAGCCCTTCAGCGCATGCGCGGCGTCGGCCAGGGCGTCGGCCTCGCGCCCGTCCATGGCCTTCCGCACGGCCGCGAGCATCCCCTCGGCGTCCACGAGGAAGACATCGATGACATCGGCGACCAGGTGCCGGTGGCCGCCGAAGTTGGCGGTCAGCGTCTCGATGTCGATCGTGTCGTCCTCCGGTGCCGGCGTGACCGGAGTCGGCGCCGTGCCCGGGTGGACATCGGTGGTCCGCTCGATCGCGTCGAAGAGGTCGCCGGCCCGCAGCGGCTTCGAGATGTAGGCGTCCATGCCGGCGTCGAGGCACTCTTCGCGATCGCTCGCCATCGCGTGAGCCGTCATGGCGATGATCGGGACGTGGCCGCCGGTGGCGCGCTCCCGGGCCCGGATGGCCGCCGTCGCGTCCAGCCCGTTCATTTCAGGCATCTGGACGTCCATCAGGATCAGGTCGACGTCGCGGCTGTTCGAGAGACCGACGGCGTCTCGCCCGTTGCCGGCCACCCGTGCGGTGTGGCCCCACCTGCCGAGGAGCGCGACGATCAGACGCTGGTTCGTGAGGTTGTCCTCGGCTACCAGGATCCGGAGGGAGCGCCTGGGCACGCCTTGCGACGGCGACGCCTGCGTCGGCTCGGCCTCGGGCTCGCCCGCCCCCACGGTGGTGAGGATGGCGTCGAGCAGCTCGGAGTGCTTGACGGGCTTGGTCAGGCAGGCGCTGATGCCCTCTGCCGCCGTGACGAGGCGTCCCGCCGAGGTCAACATGATGATGGGCAGGGCAGCAAACCGCGGGTCGCCCTTGACGGCGCGCGTCAGCGCAAAGCCATCCACGTCGGGCATCAGTGCGTCCGTCACCACGAGCCGGAAGGGATCGCCGGCGTCGAGCGCCGCGGCCAGCGCATGCAGGGCCGAGGCGGCCCTGTCGGCCGATTCGGGCCGCAGTCCCCAGCCGGTGAGCATCTCCTCGAGGATGCGGCGATTGGTGGGGTTATCGTCCACGACCAGCACGCGGAGCCGCGACAGCGCCCCTGGATGGGGCGTGCCCCGGGCCGCGGCGGGCCCCACGATGCCGAACCGTGCGACGAAGTGGAACCGGCTGCCCTGGCCGGGCTCGCTCTCCGCCCAGACGCGGCCGCCCATCAGCTCGACCAGCTGCGTCGAGATGGTCAGGCCCAGCCCGGTGCCCCCGTACCTGCGGGTCGTGGACTGGTCGGCCTGCACGAAGGCGCCGAAGATGCGCCACAACTGATCGGACGGGATGCCGATGCCCGTGTCGGCAACCGTGAACTTCAGGACCACCTCGGCATCGGCCGCGTGATCGAAGGCCACGGTGACGACCACTTCGCCGCGCTCCGTGAACTTCACGGCGTTGCCGACGAGGTTGAGCAGCACCTGGCGCAGCCGGCCCGGGTCTCCCACGACCGTTGACGGCACGTCGGGAAGGACGTGGCAGACGAGCTCCAGTCCCTTGTCGTGCGCGCGCTGGGCCAGCAGCCTGACGGCGTTCTCCACGGTGTCCCGCAGATCGAACGGGATGCGATCGAGCGAGGCGTGCCCCGCCTCGATCTTCGAGAAGTCGAGGATGTCGTTGACGAGCACCAGCAGGGCCTCGCTCGATTCCTTCACCGTGCGCAAATAGTCCTGCTGAAGGGGCGTCAGGCCGGTGCTCATGGTCAGGTCCGTCATCCCGATGATCGCGTTCAGCGGGGTCCGGATCTCATGGCTCATGTTGGCCAGGAACTCGCCCTTGGCCTTCGTGGCCGCCTCGGCGAGCCGCCGCGCGCGATCGAGCTCTGTCACCATCTGTGCCAGGCGCTCGGCGTGCTCTGCCTGCTCGCGCCGCGCGGCCTCCATGTCGCTGGCATACCGTTGCAGCTCGATCTGCGCGCGCTTGGCCTCGGTCACGTCGCGGGCCGAGGCGTAGATGACGCCCTGGTCGGCGAGTGGCACTGACGTCCACTGCAGCCAGCGATACGATCCATCGCGACAGCGGTAGCGGTTCTCGAAGGCAATCAGCTCGGCGCCCGAGCTGAGCCGGGAGACGGCGGCGACGGTGGCCTCGCGGTCTTCGGGATGGACGAAGTCCAGGAAGGGGCTGGCCAGCAGTTCGTCGCGGGTGAATCCCAGCACGCGCTCCCACGAACCGTTCAACCGGACGAAGTAGCCGCGGAAGTCGGCGACGCAGAGCAGGTCGAGCGAGAGGCTGAAGAAGCGATCCAGTTCCTCCTCGGCGCGCTTGCGATCCACGAACAGACCAAGCTGTCCCCCGATCGCCGCGAGCACCGACAGCAGCTCCTCGTCGGGCTGGCGGATCTCGCGGCTGAAGAACTCCATCACGCCCAGCACGTCCGTCCCGCGCAGGATGGGGAAGCCGAACGCCGCGTGCAGGCCGGCCCGCGCGGCGACCGGTGCGCGGGGAAAGTTCGGGTCGTGCAACACGTCGGGGATCCAGGCCGCCTGCCGGCTGGCCCACACGCGACCGGGCAGGCCCACGCCGGCGGCAAAGCTCGTCCGTCGGCTGGCGGCCTCGAAGTCGTCGAACTGCGGGGTGCCGTGGTGCCACGTGGCCGCGCACCGGAGCGTGTCCGCGTGCCCCGGCGCGATCCAGAGCCCGCCGTAGTCCCAGTGCAGGGCCTCGCAGATCGCCTCCAGCATCCGCGGCGCGGCGTCGATGACGCTCGAGGACTGCGCCAGGGCCGTCGCCGTCTCGTAGACGATGCGCCACGGTTGCATGCCGCGCGCATCATATATGCTCCGGCGATGGGTCCCACATCCACCGGGAAGGGCACCGTCCTCGTGGTCGACGACGATCGGGCACTGCGCCACGCGCTGAGCGCGCTGCTGGCCGAGGCCGGCCACACGGTGTGGCAGGCAGGGGACGGCCCCGGCGCCGTCGGCGCGCTGCTGGAACGGCAGCCGGACGTCGTGCTGCTCGACGTGGGCCTGCCGGGCATGAGCGGGCTGGACGTGCTGGCTCGCGCGCGGTCCGTGGATCCGCCGCCGCGCGTGATCATCATGACGTCGGACGAGACGCCGGACACGATGCTGAAGGCGATTCGCGGGCAGGCGGACCGCTACCTCGTCAAGCCCTTCGCCCCCGCGACCGTCACCGAGGTCGTGAGCGAAGTGCTGGCCGCCGCGGCTGCCGCCACCCTGCCGATCGAGGTCGTGTCGGCGCGCCCGGAGTGGGTGGAGCTGGTGGCCCCGTGCGCCCTGCCGGTGGCGGATCGCCTGCAGAGCTTCATGATGCGGCTCGACGCCGACCTGCCCGAATCGGTGCGCGAGTCGGTCGGGCGGGCGTTCCGGGAGCTGCTGTGCAACGCCATCGAGTGGGGCGGGAAGCTCGACCCGGAACGGCGTGTGCGGATCTCGTGCATCCGCGCCCGTCGGATGGTGCTCTATCGCATCGCCGACCCCGGCGAGGGTTTTGACATCGAGCGCCTGTCGCACGCCGCCATCAACAACCCGGAGGCCAATCCCCTGGAACACGCCTTCGTGCGCGAAGAGATGGGCCTTCGCCCGGGTGGCCTTGGCCTCGCCATCATCCGTTCCATCGTGGACGAGCTGATCTACAACGAAGCGCGGAACGAGGTGGTCTTCATCAAGTACCTCGATTGAGCGGGCTCGAGAGGCGCCAGGCGCCGGTCCCCGGACCGGTGCCCGGCGGGACGCCCGGGTCACCGCACGCGACAATCGGCACTGGCGCCGCCGTTCTTCCGGAGAAACTCGACGTAGTACGCGGCGTAGGTCGTGGCCTGGCGGCGGTCGTCGTCGGTGGCCAGCAGCGGTCCCACGTCCCTCGTCCAGCCTGCAGCGCAGGCGTCAGCTGCCGTGTTGCTCCCGACGCAGACGCGAAAGGCCCTGAACGCCCGGAGGTAGGTGTCGAACTCGGCGCGGCTCATCGGGGCGCCGTGCCCCGGCACGACCGTGCGGAACGGCGTGGCCCACACCTCGTCCAGCGCGACCTCCCACCTGCCGGGGCAGGCCGTCTCGAAGAACGGCGCCGGCAGCGTCACCAGGTCGCCGATTACGGCCACTCCCGTGGCCTCGTCGTAGAGCCAGACGTCCGCGTCGGTCACGGCATCGGCAGCGATTCGCACGGAGAGCGGCCGGCCAGCCAAGGTGAGAGACGCCGACCGCTCGACGGGCACGTCGGGCCTCAGCGCATCGGGTGCCTCCATGGTCGAGAGGAACAGTTGGGTCTCTTCCTGCCTGATGGTGGACGCCCTGGGGTCGGGAGGCCGGCTGCGTGCGGCCGCGAGGTTGCGCGCGAGGAACCCCTCCGGCGCCAGGGCGCGGTCCACGGCGCGAGTCGTGTACACCCTGGCCGCCTGGTGCGCGGCCTTGATGCGCGCATTGCCGCTCGAATGATCCAGGTGCCAGTGGGTGTTGACGATGGCCGCCACCGGCAGCCGCCTGCTGCGGGCGAAGGCGAGGATGCCGTCGCTGTGCCACGGATGGCGGCCCGTATCGATCACGATGAGACCAGACGGCGCGACGATCACAACCGTGTTACCGTCGGGCCCGCGATCCGGGAGCATCGCACCCGGCAGCAGCCAGGTGTCCGTCGCAATCTCGCGCGCGGAGGGTGGCGCAGGGGAGGGTGGCGCGGGCTGGGCCAGCGCCAGCGAGAGCGCCAGGGTCACGATGGTCATGGTTGCCGTCAGCGTAGCAGGGCACGCCCGCCGGGTCGCGCTCGGGCGACGATCTCAGCGGGACCAGTGGTGGTACGGAGCGGTCAGCGCGCGGTCGGCCGGCAGTCCGGCAGTGAAGGATTGTTCAGTGCGTCGAGGGGGTGCGGGCCACCCACCGTGCGAGACGGATCGACGACAGCGAGCCGCTTGCTCACGAAGAGCACCTCATAGGCCCAGGTCGGGAACGGTTCCAGGCCTCCGACGCAGCCCGCGTTGTTGAAGTGGAGATGGGCGATCTCGAAGTACTGCTTCAGGCGTTGCAGGACGAGAAGGTGCGTATGCTCCTGTTCCCATCGACCGTCATCGTCCTTCAGCCAGTGGAACTCGATAGCCAGCTGATCGATCTGCGCCAGGACCTCGTCGGGCGCGGATAGCAGCGAGCGCCACTCCGCGCCCTCGACGTCCATCTTCAGCACGAGGCGGCGCGATCCGTCACCGTTCCTTTCGAACTGGCCCTTCATCGTGTCGAACGTGCGACCGTCCAACGTGCCGGCCGTGTCCCCAACGCATTCGGCGTGAAACACGGTCCTCCCGGAGGGACACACCGGCTGGGTGAGGTTGAAGCAGTCGTACTGGTGGACGGGCACCCCGAGCCTGGTCGAGATATCGCAGCCCCACTGGTCGTAGCCGCTGATCCCGTAGGAATACCCGGACGCGACGCCGTTCAGCAGGTTGGCGCACATCAGGTAACCGCCGTCGTGAGTCTCGCCGAATCGCTCGAGCTGGCAGTTGGCAAGCGCGACGGGCTGCAGCATGTCGAGAAGCGCCTGTCGCCGCACCACGTCGGGTGCCTGCTGCGCCAGGCGCTGGCGTTGCTCCATCGCCAGGGCCGCGGCCTGGCGGCCTCTGTACACCTTCACCTGGTTACGGACCACCAGAATCGCGACGAGCGCCAACACGCCTGCGGCGATGACCCAGATGTGACGTCTCATGCGCACGGCCCGCGGAGAAGGGTAACAGAACGCCGTGCCTTGCTAGAGCCGGCCGACGAAGATCACGTGCCGGGGTCCACCCCTCTTCAGCCGGGCGCGCACGCGCACGACATCCACCGCGAACCCGGCGTACCGCAGCCGCTGTTCGAAGCGCCGGTGCTCGCGGGCCGACCACACCGCCAGTACCCCGTGCTCGGCCAGCGCTGACCGGATGACCGCCAGCCCGGCGTCTCCGTAGAGCCACGTGTTGCGCGATGTGGTGAAGGCCTCGGGACCGTTGTCGACGTCCAGCAGAATCGCGTCGAAGCGCCCGCGCGAGGCGCGCAGCAGATCGGCCACGTCGCCCACCTCCACGCGGGTCCGCGGATCGTCCAGCGGATGGCCGGCGAGCGCGCCGAGCGGGCCCCGGTTCCACTCCACCACGCCGGCCACCAGCTCGGCCACGACCACCGTCGCGGTACGGGGCAGGACGTCGAGTGTGGCGCGCAGCGTGAAGCCCATGCCGAGGCCACCGATGAGCACGCAGGGCTCCTCGCGCGCGCGCGCCCGCCTGCACGCCACGTCGGCCAGGGCCTCCTCCGACCCGTGCATGCGGCTCGACATCAGCGGCTTGCCACCGGCGAGGATCACGTACTCCCCGGACCGTTGCATCAACGCCATGTCTTCGCCATTCGGCGTGGCGGTGCGTCCCAGCAGCGCCCAGGGAATCATGCGTGTCGTCGAGCGATGCTCAAGCGCCCTTCTCCTTCTCGGCGTTCATCGGGGCGGAGTGCCACGGAGGCCAAATGTCTTGCGTCAATGGCGCAACGCGGAAATACTTCGCCCCCAGTGCACACGGCACCACACGCGACGGGCCCTGTCGACGTCGGCCGCCTCCTGGACGAAGGGCCCTGGGGCGCCTATCAGAAATACCTGATCTTCCTCACGGCCCTGACCATTGTCTTCGACGGCATCGACAACCAGCTGCTCGGCGTGGCGATTCCCGCGATCATGCAGGACTGGTCCGTGCCGCGCGCGGCGTTCGCGCCGGTCGTGTCGATTGGGTATGCGGGCATGATGATCGGCGGCGCGCTGGCCGGCCTGGCCGGCGACCGCATCGGGCGGCGGACGGCGCTGCTCGGCAGCATGGCCCTCTTCGGAACGATGACGGCGCTGGTGGCGGCGGCCACGAGCCCCTCGCAATTGGCCATCCTCCGGTTCCTGGCGGGCGCGGGCCTCGGCGGCGCCATCCCGAACGCGACCGCGCTGGCCGCCGAGTTCGCGCCGTGGCGCGCGCGGCCGATTGCGGTGACGCTCACCATCGTGTGCGTGCCGCTGGGCGCCACCATCGCCGGCCTGCTCGGCGTGCGCCTGTTGCCCCTGGTGGGCTGGCGTGCGCTGTTCCTCACCGGCGGTGTCATTCCCGTGCTCGGCGCCGCGGCGCTGACCCGCGTGCTCCCGGAATCACCCCGGTACCTCACGCGTCATCCGGACCGTTGGGCGGACCTGACGCGCACGCTCACGCGGATAGGGCACGCGGTCCCCGCCGGCGCGTCGTTCATCGACGCCACGGAGCAGATCGTCGAGCGCCCCACGATGCGCACGCTGTGGCTGCCGGACCGGCGCGGCGACACGCTCGCCCTCTTCGGGGCCTTCTTTTCGTGCCTGCTGGCGGTGTACCTCGGCTTCAGCTGGCTGACTTCGGTGCTGACGAGCGCCGGGTTCGACCCGGCCACGGCCAACGTCGGCATCACGGCGTTCAACCTCGGCGGCGTGGTCGGCGCGCTGGCCGGCAGTGTGGCCATCAGCGGCCTCGGATCCCGCATCCCGATGTTGACGATGACCGCGGGCGCCGTGGCCGGCGCCGTCGGGCTGGCGGTGATGCGGATCGATGCCTCGCAGTCCGTGCTGCCGGTGCTGGTGATGCTCACCCTTACCGGCGGCCTGATCAACGCCGTGCAGACCACGATGTACGCGCTGGCGGCACACGTCTATCCCGGCGCCGTGCGGGCGACGGGTGTGGGCGCCGCGTCCGCGGTTGGCCGTGTCGGCGCCATTGCCAGCGGCTACGCCGGCGCGTGGGCGATCGACTACCGGGGCACCACCGCGTACTTCGCGCTGATCGCCGTCGCGATGGTGGCGACGTTCGTGTCGCTGGCGCTCGTCCGACGCCATGTGCCGAGGCCGGCGCGAGCGGGGTAGGAGGCCTCGCTTCGTCTCGTCAGCCCCAGACACCAAGCGCGCGGCGGACTGCCACGATCTGCCCCACGTGGTACGCGACGTGGTCAGCGGCGAGCAGAATGGCGCGCAGGTACGTCTGGGTCGGATTGCCGGTTGGCACGCTGGCCGTGAGGTCGTCCATCTCTCTGGCCAGCTGCTGCAGGCGCTCCCGTGAGCCCGTGGACGCCGCGATGGACGCGTCCCACGCCGCGTCGCTCGGCGGGGCGGGCGTTCCGGGCCAGTAGTCCTCGGGCCAGGCCATGGTGTGCGCGTAGGCCGGGTCCAGGCAGAAGTTCAGGATGTCCTGCTGCGCGATCCGGATGTGTTCGAGCAGTTGCCACAGCGTGTGCTCGAAGCCAGGCGGGCGCACGCCACGCACGGCCGCCGGCACGGCGGCCACGGCCCTGTCGAAGCCGACATGCGCGTCCTCCCAGACCAGGACGCGGACCAGGTGTTCACGAACGGCATCGCTCGGTTCGCGCATGGCACAGCATAGCCCGAGCCGGTTCGGGACGATCCTTGTCGATACCTCGGCGCTGTACGCCGTCCTCGATCTGCTGCCTGCGGCGGAGCCGGCCGATCCCCCGGAGTAGCCGCGCCCGCCGACTCCCTGCACCCCTGAGCGCCTTCTGTGGCAGGATTCGCGTGCGATGTCCCCCATTGGCCCAAACCTCGAGTCCATCCTGACGAAGCTGTTCTCCGAGCTCGTCCACGGCGCTCCCGACCGCTATGCCTTCATGCTCAATCGCGGTGACGCCGGAATGCTGGCATCGCTGGACGCACTGACCGCGGACGACGCGTCGCGCTCGGTGAACGGCGGGGCGACGATCGCGGCGCATGCCGAGCACGTGCGGTACGGCTTGTCGCTGATGAACCGCTGGATCCGCGAGGGCGGTAACCCGTTTGCGAATGCCCGGTGGGACGACGCGTGGAAGACCGCGTCGGTTGACGCTGGCAGGTGGGAGGAGATCCGCACGGGCCTGCGCGATGAATCCGCAAACTGGCTGAACGCGCTCGGCACCCGGCGTGCGACCAGCGACCTCGAGCTGACCGGGATGATCTCGAGCATCGCCCACCTGGCCTACCACCTCGGCGCCATCCGGCAGATCGATCGAGGGGCGCGCGGCCCGAGAGAGGGATGAGCCCCCGCCTCGCGCTGACCCGCGAGCGTTCTTCGAGGCATGGCAGCATCCGTCGCGCTCGGCGCGTGAGGCCGTCGAGGCCGAGGTGGCGTCGCTGCCGCTGCCGGGGATGACAGGGCCCGTCGTCACGCGCTGGTCATGAGCGGCCCCAAGCCGTGTCCGCATCCGCTCGCCTTCCGTGCCGGCTGCCGGCCTGCGCGCGCACCTGGACCGCCCCACCAACGGCATCGTCGGGCTGGCCGTCGGCGTAGTTCGGTGAGATCGTCCGTGGCCCCCGCCACGGTATCCTACGGCGCCATGGGCAACCGCACGAGCACGCGCGCTGGTCTCCGCTACGTCTTCCCGCTGACGCTGCTGCTGACGTCGAGTGCCGCGGCACAGAGCACCGCGCTGGTGGGCGGCACCGTGATTGACGGTACCGGCCGCTCCATTGCCGCTGCCACGGTCGTCGTCACCGGCGACCGGATCGCGTGTGTCGGATCCACCGCGGACTGCCCGGTGCCCGCGGGCGCCACGCGCGTCGATGCGACCGGCCGCTTCATCACGCCCGGGCTGGTGGACGCGCACGTGCATTTCAGCCAGACCGGATGGGTAGATGGTCGCCCGGACGGCCTCTCCGCTCCGGCGCTCTACCCCTACGCGGAGACGGCCCGCTCCCTGCGCGCCAACCCGCAGCGCTGGTATCGCACCTATCTGTGTACCGGCATCACGGCGGTGTATGACGTCGGCGGCCACCCATGGACCACTCAGCTCCCCGGCACCGCCGAGGGCGATTCGATGGCGCCGCACGTCCGCGCCGCCGGTCCGCTCATCACGCACGCGGGACCGCCCGCCCTCAACGTCGACGCCGAGATCTACACGTTCCTGCCGATGGCCTCGTCGGCCGACGTGCAGGCGAGCGTCGCGACGTTGAAGGCGATGGGCGCCCAGGCGGTGAAGGTCTGGTATCTGGCGCCGCAGCCCGCGCGTCGCGAGGAGCTCGATGCCCGCATGATGGACGTGGGCGCCGCGGCCAGGGCCGCCGGCCTCGATCTCATCGTGCATGCGACGGGGCTGCGCGAGGCGAAGGTCGCGCTGCGTGCCGGCGCGGTCCTGCTGGTGCACAGCGTCGAGGATCAGCCGGTCGACGAGGAGTTCCTCCGGCTGCTCTCCGCGAACCGTGCCGTCTACGCGCCAACGCTGATCGTGGGTCGCAACGCGACGCGCGCGAACGTCGCGATCGGGCTGGGGCAGCGCGTGTCGATCGACGACCCCGGCCGCTGCGTGGACGCAGCCACCGTCGCGAAGATCGACAACGTCGAGCCGCTGCGCGCGCTGATCCCCGAGGATCGGCGCTCGATCGACGCCGCCTTCCGGCGTCTGGAGGCGGTCGGCGCGCGCGTGGCGCTGATGGGCGCGAATCTCCAGCGCGTGCACGCCTCCGGGAACACCATCGTCGTGGCCACGGACGCGGGGAATCCGCTCACCCTGCACGGCCCGTCCATCTACAACGAGATGGAGGCGATGCAGGCCGCCGGGATCCCGGCGACGGACATCCTCGTGATGGCCACGCGCAACGGGGCGCGGGCGATGGGTCGTGAACGCGACTTCGGCACGCTCGAGGCTGGACGGATGGCCGACCTGTTGGTCCTGACCGAGGATCCGAGGGCGGACGTGCGCGCGTTCCGGTCGCTCACGCACGTGATGCGCGCCGGACGGCTGCACCGGCAATCGGACTTGACGCAGCGCTGACGGCCGCCTCCCGCGCGCTGAGCGCTCCCGACACACAGGGAGCGAACAGTGGGACGGAATTCGTCTGGTCTGTATACAGAATGATATATAGTTGCCGCAGTCACTATGTCCGACAGGCCACGAAGCGTCGATCACCTGCTGCCGCTCAAGCCCAAGGTCCTGCACATCCTCCTGGCCCTTGCCGATGGCCCGCGCCACGGCTACAGCATCATGCAGGAGGTCGCGACCCGCACGGACGGACAGGTCCGCGTGTGGCCGGCCGCCATGTACGGCGCCCTGCGCGAGTTGGAGGAGCTGGACTGGATCGAGGAGTCCGACGAACGACCCAGTGACGACGACGAGCGGCGACGCTACTTCGCGCTGACGGCCCTGGGGAAGCGGGTGCTGAGCGCCGAGGTGCGTCGCCTGGAGGCGATTGTCGCCCAGGCGCGTGCGAGCCGGGCCCTCAGCAGGGAGGGGCGCGCATGAATCCCTTCGACTCCGCTCAGGGCAAGCCCGTCGGCTCCGCTCAGGGCAGGCCCTTCGACTCCGCTCAGGGCAAGCCCGTCGGCTCCGCTCAGGGCAGGCCCTTCGACTCCGCTCAGGGCAGGCCCT